>Ga0316204_10003360_pt1 | contig 32361 bp, 24 predicted proteins | sample 6monrhotite_MG_2_FD_205661 | JGI IMG/M metagenome (GOLD analysis project Ga0316204, IMG submission 205661) | Microbial mat bacterial communities from mineral coupon in-situ incubated in ocean water Damariscotta River, Maine, United States -... | ecosystem: Environmental > Aquatic > Marine >... | reverse complement strand
GCCTGCGTCGGCCTCAAGGGCTCCCGCGTCCAGGCGGTGGTCGGCGAGCTGCGCGGCGAAGCCATCGACATCATCCCCTTCCACCCGGACCCGGCCCGCTTCATCGTGCACGCGATCGCGCCGGCCAAGGTCTCCCGGGTCTACATCGACGAGCACACACACTGCATGGAGCTCATCGTCCCTGACGATCAGCTCTCCAAGGCCATCGGTCGCCGCGGTCAGAACGTCCGGCTCGCCGCCCAGCTCACTGGCTGGCGCATCGACATCTACTCCGAGTCCCGGCACGCCGAGATCAACGAGCAGGCCCGCGCCGAGCTGACCCGCATCGAGGGCCTCGAGGAGGAGGGCGTGGAGATGCTCATCCGCCACGGCTTCCGGTCTGCTCAGGAGCTCTGCGACGCGGAGCCCTACGAGGTGGCCAGCATCCTCAACCTCGACGAGGCTGGGGCTGAGGGGCTGATCAGCAAGGCCGACGGCGTGCTGGAGCAGCTCATCCTTGAGGAGGCCGAGCAGAAGCGTCTCGCCAAGGTGGCCGCCGCCGAGGCGGCCGTCGTTGCCGCCGCCGCTGCCGCCGCTGCCGCCGAGGCCGCCGCGATCGAGGCCGCCGAGGCCGCCGCGAACCTGCCCGTCATGGATGACCTGCCGCCCGAGGCTGACCAGGATCTCGACGACCTGCCTCCCGCTGCGGACGACGACCTCCCGCCCGAGGCCTAGATGCCCCTGGCGCGAGCGACACGCTGTCCCTTGGCCCCATCTCGCCGCTGTCACCGCCTGGTGACGCTCGAGGGGGTGGCCCTGCGTCTCCAGCCTTGGAGCGGCAGCGAGCTCACTGAGCGGCGACCCTCCGCCGCCGGGGGGCGCTAGCCGCTCATGGCCTCCCCTCTCCGTACCTGTGTGGTCTCTCGCCGTGAGGCGGGCCCGGACGAGCTCGTTCGGCTCGTGCTTGGTCCGGACGGTGAAGTCTTCGTCGACTACCGAAGCAAGCTCGGTGGTCGGGGGGCCTGGGTGACTGCGCGTCGCAAGGAGCTGGAGATCCTCCAGAAGAAGCCGCGCATTCTGGGACGAGCCCTCAAGGGGCAGGCCAACCCGGGCAATCTCCTCGAGAGGGTCCGCGCCGCCAACTTCCAGGCCCTGGACTACGGGCTCTCCCTGGCCGCACGCTCCGGCGCCGTGGCCGGCGGCAAGGAGCGGGTTCGGGCCGCCCTGTCCCACGGAGAGGCGCTGATGTTGCTGCTGGCGGAGGATGCCAGCGAGCGCTTGAAGACCGATCTTCGCGGCCGCGCGCGGGAGACTCCGGTGCTTGAAGTGCCCATGGACCGCGACACCTTGGGGGCTAAGGTCGGGAAGGGACCGCGGGCGGCGCTGGTGATCAAGCGCGGAAAGGTGGGGGCATACCTCGTACGAGAGTTGCGCCGAATGGACGATCTACGTTAGGTACTTCCGCCCTTGAGAGAACTCGCGTTCACCCGGGACGGGAGTGCGCGAATTGACGTGTCCTACATCAGGCCAATGACCCAGGCCTCTCGCTACGACTCCGGCACACCCGGACTTCGAAGTGAGGCTTCGGGTTTGGCCGTACAGGCGTTGCATGGCGAAGAAGGATCTACTCGACCGAATTGACCGCGTGTCTGTTCCGACAAGCCGTAAGGAGGAACCTTCCTCCCGTACGACTCCGACGAGCAGCACCGAGACCCGGATCCGTCCGGGAGTGATTCGGCGTCGACGCAAAGACCCCGTGAGGGGCAAGCCCGGAGCCTCGCTTCGAGGCGTGCCCGCGGCTGCCGAATCAGCACCTGCCCAGGTGACTGAGGCAGCGCCGCCGGTGAGGGAGGGCGCTGCGAACACCGCACCCACCCCCGAGGTCGCTCCGGTGGAGGTCGCTCCACCGGTGGCCGCACAGGCTGTCGAGGGCGCCCCCGCGGCGCCCCCGGTCAAGGAGACTGTCGAGCCTGTGGCTGCCGCCCCGGTGGAGACCAGCCCCGCGCCGACCCCGGTCGTGGAGGCCGCCGCGCCTGTCGTGGAGGCCGCCGCGCCTGTCGTGGAGGCCGCGCCCGCCGAGGTGAAGGCTGTGGCTCCAGTCGTCGAGGCTCCCAAGCCCGTCGCTGAGGCCCCCAAGGCCGTCGCTGAGGCCCCCAAGGCCCCCAAGGCTCCCGTGGCCAAGACCGGCGGCAAGCCCGCTGGCAAGCCCGCTGGCAAGCCCCCTGGGAGGTCCGCTGACAGGCCCGCTGGCAAGCCCGCTGGCAAGCCCGCTGGCAGGCCCGCTGGCAGGCCCGCTAACAGGCCCCTTGGCAGGACCAGCACCAGGCCCCTTGGCAGGAACGTCGGCAGGACCGCTGAGAGGTCGGCCCGCGAGCAGGCTGCCAAGCTTTCGGACGCTCGCGCCGAGGGCGAGAGGCGTCGGCAGGCTAGGACTGTGCCGACGAGGCCGCGCCTGCCGGGCCTCGGCCCCGCGGTCATCAAGCCGCCGCCGGGCTGGGATCCCAACAATCCCAATGCCCATCGCAAGAAGCCTGCCGCTGCCGCTACAGCATCAAAGACCGCCGCCAAGCCGGAGGCCAAGTCCGGCTGGACCGGCCCCACCCCGGCCGGCGCCGGCGAGCGCCGCCGCCCCGGCACAACGGACACCCGGCCGGACAACCGCCGCGGTCGCCGGACCTCTCGCGGGCGCCGTCAAGCGCAGTTCGTGGACAACCTCCGCTCCCCGCGTCGCAAGCGCAAGAGCAAGCGCGCGGGCCCCAAGCAGGAGGCTACGCGGCCCAAGGCTGAGGCGAAGCGGCGCATTCAGGTCGACAACACCATTTCGGTGCGTCAGCTGTCGATCGATCTCGGCATCAAGGCCAACCAGATCATGAAGACTCTGATGAGTCTTGGCACCACGAACATCACGATCAACGATCAGCTCGACCTCGACACGGCCTCGCTGGTCGCTGGAGAGTTCGACTACGAGGTGGTCAACGTCGGGTTCCAGGAAGAGTCCCACTTCATTCAGACCGAGACTGAAGAAGAGGAGGAGGGTGTCAAGCGCCCGCCCGTGGTCACCATCATGGGCCACGTCGACCACGGTAAGACGACGCTGCTGGACTCCATCCGCCGCGCCAACGTCGCCGAGAAGGAGGCTGGAGGTATCACCCAGCACATCTCGGCCTACCAGGTCGATCGCAACGGTGAGCTGGTCACCTTCATCGACACCCCCGGTCACCAGGCCTTCACCGAGATGCGCGCTCGCGGCGCCAACTCCACCGATATCGTCATCCTGGTGGTGGCCGCGGACGACGGCATCATGCCGCAGACCGTCGAGTCCATCAACCACGCTCGCGCTGCTGGTGTACCGATTGTCGTCGCGATCAACAAGTGCGATAAGCCGGGCGTCAACCCTGACACCATCCGGCAGCGCCTGATGGAGCACGAGCTGGTTCCGGAAGAGTACGGCGGCGACACCCTGATGGTGAACGTCTCCGCGCTCAAGGCCGAGAACCTGGAAGAGCTCCTCGACGCCGTCCTGCTGGTTGCCGAGCTGCAAGAGTACACCGCCAACGAAGACCGGCACGCCGAGGGCGTGGTGCTGGAGGCGCAGCTTGAGAAGGGTCGCGGCCCCGTGGCTACGGTCCTCGTGCAGAACGGTACGCTGAAGCAGGGTGACCACATCGTGCTCGGCTCTGTCTGCGGCAAGGTCCGCGCCATGACGGACTACCGCGGCAAGCGCAGCAAGAAGGCCAGCCCCTCCTCCCCCGTGGAGATCATCGGTCTGCAGGGCGTGCCCCTGGCTGGTGACAACTTCGTCGTCGTCGGCTCCGATAAGGACGCCAAGGCACTGGCTGAGCACCGCGCTGCCGCGCTGCGCAAGGCCTCCATGCAGACGACCACCAAGACCACCCTCCAGGATCTCTTCGCCAAGGCTAAGGAGGGCGAGATTCGCCGCCTGAACCTGGTGGTGAAGGGTGACGTCCAGGGCTCGGTCGAGGCGCTGAAGGGGTCGCTGAAGAGCATCCAGGTCGAGGGCTGTGAGGTCCAGATTCTCCACTCCGCGGTCGGCGCCGTCAGCGAGTCTGACGTCACCATGGCGGACGCCTACAGCGCGATCATCCTCGGCTTCAACGTCCGTCCGGACGCCAAGGCCCGCCGGGCCGCCGAGTCCAACGGCATCGAGATCCGGACCTACCGGGTCATCTACGAGCTGCTGGACGACGTGAAGAAGGCGCTGGTCGGTCTGCTGGAGCCCACCCTCGTGGAGCGCCACCAGGGCACCGCCCAGATCCGCGAGGTGTTTGTCATCCCGAAGATCGGCGCGATCGCTGGTTGCTTTATCACCGATGGCAACGTCGCCCGAAACCATCAGGCTCGCCTGTTGCGAGACGGCACGATCGTCTGGGAGGGCAAGCTCGCGAGCCTCAAGCGCTTCAAGAACGATGTTCGCGAGGTCGCCAACGGCTACGAGTGCGGTATGAGCCTCGACGGATACCAGGACATCAAGAAGGGCGACGAGATCGAGACCTTCATCATCGAGGCGGTCGAGGCGACCATCTGAGATGTGGGTCGGTGCGCTTCGCCTGGAGTTCTTCCTGAGTCGGACTCGTTCGCTCAAGGATAAACGCCAGGCGCTTCAGCAAATTCGTGACCGCGTCCTGAGCCGCTACGATGTCGCCGTGGCGGAAGTCGGCGATCCCGATGACTTCCGAAAGCTCGCCATGGGCTTCTCGGCGGTTGGCAACGATCAGGGCGTCGTGCGGTCCGCGCTGGAGGCCGTCGCTTCCTACGTGGACTCACTCTATGTCGCCCCGATCGCCCGACAGGAGATCGCGGTGGAGCGGTTCCGGCCGTCGTCCGACGCCTGGATCCCCGATGACATCATCGTGGGTGACTGACCGCGCTCCTGGCTGAGGCCTTGACACGGCAAGGATTTTTGGGGCGCGAGCGATCGGGACGGTTATATCTCTCGGACGATGCGCGAACTCTCCAGAAACCCTCCGGAAGGCCAGGTCTGGCTCACCAGACCCCAGGCAAGAGCCCTCGGGGCGACCGCTGTCTCCGTGGCGGCGCTCATGTTCTTCGTTGGGTTGATGTTGGGGCGAAAGATCGCCCCGGAGGCCGAGGCCGCCCAGGGCTCTCAGGGCAGCCTGATCGCTCAGGACGTCCAGGAGGACGCGCTGCCCGAGCTCCTGGCCCGGGTGGAGCGCTCAGCGGCTCGCGAGGACATGCGCCAGCTGACCTTCCCGGATGAGCTGCCAGCCGATGAGCCCGCAACGCTCATCCCAGAAGAGACGGCGGCGGATCTGGACGACCCCGCGATTGCAGCACCTGGTGAGCCCCCGCAGGAGGCGGCCCCGGAAGGGGAGGGGATCCCGGAGGAGGGGTGGGCCGTTGAGGTCGGCGCCTTCTCGGACCTGGAGGCTGCTGACGGCCGCGTCGCCTCCCTGAAGGAGAGCGGACTGGAGGCCTGGCGGGTGGAGAGCTTCGAGCAGGGCGAGAGTCGTTGGCGGGTTCGTGTGGGCGCGTGGGCGACGAAGTCCGAGGCCGCCGAGGCGCTGGGGGATCTCCGGGCCAGCCTCGGGCAGGACAACCTGGTGGTCGCCACCGTCCGTTGAGGCGGCTGGACCTGAGATATCGAGCGTGAGACTGGTTCAGCGGGGCGTAGAAGAGGGTTCAGGATTGTCGCAATAGACCCGATAGGACTGACCAGCGACATCTCCATTGACTTTCTCTTCCAATCCGGCCACCATGGGCCCAACACGCACTCCAGGAGAGGCGATGCGTTTCTTGCGGGTCCTCTTGTTCGGCGCGGCTGCATCTTTGCTGTCCGTTCCGACATATGCTCAGGACAACTCAGTTCGAATCGGTGGAAAGTCAGGTCCGCCGGACGTCTACATCATCCAACCAGGCGATACTCTTTGGGACATCTCTATGAAGTTCCTGGGGAATCCCTACTACTGGCCGCGGCTCTGGTCTATCAATGACTATGTGACCAATCCGCACTGGATCTATCCGGGCAACCGGATCGTCTTCCGGCCGGGCACCCTGCTGGATCCTCCCGGGATCGGCATCGGCGGCCCCACGGAGCGGCTGGCGTACGACATCATGGCCCCCGAGTGTGGCCCTGATATCAACTTCAGCAAGTCCTACCCGACGACGGTCTTCACCGCCCCCGGCTTCATCGCCGACAAGTCGGACGTTGAGATCTACGGTGAGGTCTTCGCCGCCAAGCGGAACATGCTGAAGCTGGCCGAGGGCGATCGGATCTACATGGAGCTCGACGACGTCAACGCCGTCGAGTGTGGCGATGTGCTCGCGGTCTACCGCAAGCAGGAGAAGGTTCGTCACCCCGAGCGCTGGCTGAGCAAGTACGGCAACCTCTACGATGTTCTCGCCGAGGTCACGGTCGTTCACACCAATGACGAGGTCGCGACCGGCATCGTCCGCACCAGCTATCAGCCCTTCAACCGCGGCGACGTGGTCGGGCCGCTGGTGCCTGTGAAGACCGAGGTCGCCGTCGACGCGCCCCGTGGCGATCTCGAGGGCATGGTCATCGCGCAGCTCAACAAGGCTGTGCGCATGAACTACCCGGGTGAGACCGTCTTCGTGGATGTGGGCCGCTCGGATGGCGTCAAGGTGGGCAACACCTTCTACGTCGTGCACCGGAACGATCCGATCAACTCCCGGAAGCAGTGGGACACCGACATCCCCGTACAGGTCATGGGGCGTGTGGTCATCACCCGCGTGGATGAAGAGCACTCCACGGCGGTCATCGTGGACGCCGCGGTGCCTGTCTATGTGGGCGATCACCTGATGATGGACATCGAGTAGCGGCCGCGCTATCGAAGCGAAGCCGCCGTCTCCCGCTTCTGGGAGAACGACATGTCCATTCTCGTCCCCGGTCGTTGGATCGCCGCATCACGGTGGTCCGACCGGTTTGATCTGCGTCCTGTTCTTGAGCAGCTCGGTGGTCCGGACGCCTTCCTGAACGCACCGCTGTGCGATCTGAAGGCCACCGGACTCACGGACGCTGCGCTTCGCGCTCTGCAGACCACACCCGACGTGTGTAGTCCGTTCCCGTGGCGTCACGTCGGTGCAGCCGATTACCCCGCGGCGCTGCTGGATCTCAAGTGTCCGCCGCCAGTGATCTGGCTCCAGGGGAACGCTCGTCGATTGAGTGAGCCTGGCGTCGCCGTCGTCGGCGCTCGCTCCTGTACGGCCTATGGCCGCCGTATCTCCCGACACATCGCCGGCGCGGTGTCGCGGGCTGGCGGCGTCGTGGTGTCGGGGGCGGCCCGGGGGATCGACGCCAGCGCCCACTACGGCTCCCGTGAGGGGCGGACGATCGCCGTCCTCGGGGGCGGCCTGAGCGCGTCTGCATCGGCGACGGCGCGATCGCTCAGGACCGAACTGCTGGACTCCGGCGGGCTGCTGCTGAGTGAGCTGCCGCCGACAGACCCGCCGACCCGGTGGACCTTCCCACGTCGCAACCGCATCATCGCGGCGCTCGCGCGGGCCTGTGTTGTTGTGGAGGCCGGCGAGAAGTCGGGCGCCCTCATCACCGCCCGCCAGGCTGTGGATATCGGGCGCAGGCTGTTTGCCGTGCCGGGCCCGATGGACGCGCCGGCTTCCGTCGGGCCGCTGCGCCTCATCGCCGCTGGTGCCACCTGCCTGAACACCCTGACGCCGCTGCTGGCCCTGCTGCAGGACGCTGTCCCGGATACCCCCACGGCGCGGCTGCGGAGGGCGCTGCGGAGCCCGGGCAGCGCCGCCGAGCTGGCGCGGCGAGCCGGGCTGAGTCTGCCGGGGACCATGAGCGCGTTGGTCATGTTGGAGTTGACGCACGAGATCCGACGGTTACCGGATCAGCGCTATGCCCTCCGATAAACAACTGTCCGGACCGCACCTCGCCCTCACACCTGAAGCCGGGGTCTTGTTGGACCTGCTTCAGGAGCTGGGGCACCTCGACGAGGTCTCCATCAGCGCCATCACGGCCGCCCTCTCCGGGGAGGGCCCGGAGGCATCCCGCGATCCCTCGGGGATCGTCGAGCTGGTGGACCTGCGACGCGCGATCGCTGCGGTGCTCTTCGAGCGGTCATCGTCGGGTGACAAAGACAAGATGAACCCGGAGCAGGCGCAGCTCCTTGAGAAGGAGTGGCGCCTGCTCTTCGGGTGAGGACACGTCAGGCGGTGGGGGGGGAGCTGCTCGTGGGCGTCTCGGTGGTCACCGACGCGGCGGTCTTCTTGGCTGCCGGCTTCTTGGCTGCCGGCTTCTTGGCTGCCGGCTTCTTGGCTGCCGGCTTCTTGGCTGCTGTCTTGCGGGTCGCTGCGGTCTTCTTGGCCGCCGGCTTCTTCGCTGCTGTCTTGCGGGTCGCGGTGGTCTTCTTGGCCGCCGGCTTCTTGGCCGCGGTCTTCTTGGCCGCGGTCTTCTTGGCCGGCGCCCGCTTGCGCGTCGGGCGCTTCTTCTTGGGCGCCTTGTGCTTGATCGCCAGCAGCTCCAGCGCCTGCTCCATGGTCACGGTGGTGATGTCCGTGCCCTTCTTCAGGGTCGCGTTGACCTCGCCGTCCGTGATGTAGGGGCCGAAGCGGCCGTCCTTGATCACGACCTTGCGGCCCTCCGTGTCCTCGCCCAGCTCCGCGAGGATGGTGCTGCTCTTGCGGGAGCGGCGCGGCTGCGCGAGCAGCGCCAGGGCCTGCTCGTGGGTGATCTCCAGGAGGTTGATGTCCTCGGGGATGCTCCGGGACTCCTTGGCGGCCTGGACGTAGGGTCCGTAGCGACCGTTGCGGGCCAGGATGTCGTTGCCGTCCTTGTCGGCGCCCACGTTGCGGGGCAGCGCCAGCAGCTTGAGGGCCGACTCGAAGTCAACGGACTCGTAGGACATGCCCTTGAGCAGGCTCTCCCGCTTGGGCTTGGCGGGCTTCTTGCCCTTGACCTTCTCCGGGGTCTCGCCGAGCTGGACGTAGGGGCCGAAGCGCCCGGTGTGAACCGCGACGATCTCGCCCGTCTCGGGGTGGTTGCCCAGCTCACGGGGGCCCTCGGGCTCAGTGATGAGCAGCTCGTAAGCATGGCTCAGGGTCAGCTCGTCCGGCGGCAGATCGTCGGGCAGTGAGCGGGTCGTGCCCTGGGACTCCAGGAAGGGGCCGTAGCGGCCGACGCGCACGGTGATGGGGCGGCCCTCAAACTCGCCGAGGGCGATGGAGCAGACGGTGCGGGGGTCAGCGTTCTCCTGGGCCTCGTCGACGAGCGGGACGAGGCCCAGCGCGTCCTCACGGCCCTTGTAGAAGGCCTCCAGGTAGGAGAGCGTGGTGCTCTGCCCCTCGGCGATGGCGTCGAGACCGGATTCCAGGTTGGCGGTGAAGTCGTAGTCCACCAGCCGCTGGAAGTGACCCTCCATCAGGTTGGTCACCGCGAAGGCCGTCCAGGTTGGGATGAGCGCCGTGCCCTTCTTGAAGACATAGCCGCGGTTGACGATGGTCTCGATGATGGACGCGTAGGTGCTCGGTCGACCGATGCCCTTGGCCTCCAGCTCCTTGACCAGCGAGGCCTCCGAGAGACGTCCCGGAGGGGCCGTGGTGTGTCCGCTGGCGTCCATCTCACCGACGGTCACGGGCTGACCGTTGACGACAGGCGGCAGCACGGCGCCGCTGCCCTCGGCGTCCTCGTCCGAGGTGGCCACGAAGGCGCGGCGGTAGCCGGGGAACTGGATGACCTTGCCGTTGGCCCGGAAGACGGCGTCCTGCACGGTGGTCTCGACCACCACGCGCAGGCCGGTGGCGTCCCTCATCTGACAGGCGACCGCGCGCTGCCAGATCAGCTCGTAGAGGCGGGCCTCGTCCGTCCCCAGCTCCTTGCGGCACTGGGTGACGGGGCGGAAGCTGTCGCCGGCGGGGCGGATGGCCTCGTGCGCCTCCTGGGCGCCCTTGGCCCGGGTCTTGTAGACGCGGGGCTGCGGCGGCAGGTAGTTCGCGCCGTAGGTGCTGGTCACCAGGGAGCGGATCGCGTTGATGGCCTCCTGGGAGAGGTTCACCGAGTCGGTACGCATGTAGGTGATCCAGCCGTTCTCATACAGCCGCTGGGCCACGGACATCGTCCGCTTGGCGGACCACCGCAGGCGGCGGTTGGCCTCCTGCTGGAGGGTCGAGGTGATGAACGGTGGGTTGGGCTTCTCGCTGAACTTCCGGCTGTCGACCTTGGTGATGGCGCCGGGCTGGCCGGTGAGCCTCGCGCTCAGGGCCTTGGCGCCTGCCTCGTCGAGGAGCACCAGGTTGGCGGGGTTCTTCAGCTTGCCGTTGGTGGCCTCGAAGTCACGCCCGACGGCCAGCCGCTTGCCGGCCAGCTCCACCAGTCGCCCGCGCCAGTCGCCCTCGTCGGTGCCGAGGTCGGCCTCCACGCTCCACCAGTCGGCGGGCACGAAGGCGAGGCGGTGGCGCTCGCGGTCAACGATGAGCCGCACGGCGACGGACTGGACCCGCCCCGCGCTCAAGCCGGCGCGCACCTTGCGCCAGAGGACCGGGGAGACGTTGTACCCGAAGAGCCGGTCGACGATGCGCCGGGTCTCCTGGGCGTGGACGAGGTTCATGTCCAGGCTGCGGGCGTTGGCGAGCGCGTCGTTGATGGCGCGCTTGGTGATCTCGTGGAAGACCAGCCGCTTGACCGGAACCTTGGGCTTGAGCACCTCGAGGAGGTGCCAGGCGATAGCCTCTCCCTCGCGGTCCTCATCTGTTGCCAGGTAGAGCTCGGGGGCTGCCTTCAAGAGCGGCTTGAGCTTCTTGATCTGCTCGCGGCCCCGATCGGTCAGCACGTAGAGCGGCTTGAAGCCGTTCTCGACGTCGACCGCGGTGCGGGCCCATTTTTCTCCCTTGTACTTCTCGGGGATCTCCGAGGCGCTGCTGGGCAGATCGCGGACGTGCCCCACTGAGGCCTCGACCTCGTAGGCATCTCCTAGAAATTTGGCGATGGTCCGTGCCTTGGCAGGGGACTCGACGATGACCAGCGGCTTGCCCATGGTGCTCCGGTGTGGTGCTGCTGTCTCAGAGAGGTAGAAAATCGGGGATAGGCGGTCGCGGCACAGCGCGCAACCCACGGACCCCAGCCCCGGACAAGCTCTGGCAGGACGTATACTCCGCAATATGTCCGACGATCCACTGGAGCGATATCTGGAAGTCCTGCGGGTTGAGCGTGCCGCGAGCGCTCACACGCTTCGCGCCTATCGCCGGGATCTCGAACGACTTCGGGCCGATCTTGAGGCTAACCGACGAGGTCTTCTGGATGCACAGCCGGTAGAGCTGCGGAGCCACCTCGCCAGGGCCAGCAGCGGCGCGCGCGCGCCGGCGACCACCCGACGACGCATGGCTTCCTTTCGGGGATTCTATCGCTGGGCAGTGGCGGCGGGGCTGCTGGAGGCTTCGCCGGCGGCGCGGCTCAAGGGGCCGCGGGTACCGCAGAAGGTGCCTCGCCTGCTGGACGTCGACGAGGCGGCCGCGATGGTGGAGTCCCCCACGCAGAAGGGCTGGTACCGCGTGCGGAATCGGGCGCTGCTTGAGGTGATCTATGGTGCCGGGCTGCGGGTCTCCGAGGCCGCTGGACTGGATCGGCGCGACGTGGATCTGAGCACCGGGCTGCTGCACGTCCGGAGCGGCAAGGGGCGCAAGGACAGGCGGGTGCCCTTCGGCAGCAAGGCCGGCGAAGCGCTGGAGGCGTGGTGGCCGTTACTGCCGGTGGAAGGAGCGGCGGTCTTCGTCAATCGCTACCGCACTCGCCTCTCCACACGCGCCATGCACAGGATCGTCCGCGATAGCGGCCTGGAGAACGGCCTCGCCCGCGTCCACCCACACGCCCTGCGCCACACCTGCGCCACCCATCTCCTGGCCGGTGGCGCCGATCTGCGCGCCATTCAAGAGCAGCTGGGCCACGCCTCGCTCTCCACCACCCAGCGGTACGCTCATCTGTCGACGACTCAGCTTGTGGACATTTATCGACAGACGCATCCGCGGGCGCGAGCCGATCAAGAAGACGGCGGGCCTTCAGATGAGGGATAAAGTGATATGCCGCGACGAGGCAGTATCAGGCAGTATTGAGCAGTTTTAGCAGTTGAAGGTTGAGGCATCGATGCAAGGACTGAAGCCCGAAGAGCTGGACGGACTCACCGCGCTCTCCATGAAACTGGAGAAGGGGGATTGGTACGATCTGCTTGGCCTGGAGGCCGAGTTCGAGCCGTCCGAGCTGAAGCGGGCCTACTACGACCTCTCCCGCCAGTACCACCCCGATCGTTTCTATCGACGGAACATCGAGGGTCACGAGGAGCTGATCGAGGGGGTCTTTGCCGGCATCAACAAGGCGTACAACACGCTCCGGGATAGCACCGCGCGTCGCCGCTACGACGAGGCCTACCAGAAGAAGAGCGGGGGCGTCCGGCGTCCGCGCCGGAAGAAGAAGCCGCCCGAGCAGAAAGCGCCAGCCACCGATGACGAGGTGGTGATGGACATCGGGCGCAAGCGCGGCGAGCCCTCGACGCCCTCGACATCCTCCACCAGCGAGAAGAGGGCGCAGCGCGCGGCCCGCAGGACGAAGGCCGCGCCCAAGAAGCCGATCCCGCCTCACATCCTGAAGCTCCGTCGTCAGATCGCCCAGCGGCTGGCCAAGGCCCGGAAGTACTACCAGGCGGCCATGAAGGAGATCGAGGACGAGCAGTGGGTGAAGGCGGCGAGCTCGCTCTACCTGTCCTGCCAATACGACCCCAAGAACGAGGAGTACAAGCGCCTCCACGCCGAGACCGCGGGCAGGGCCAACGAGAGCCGGGTCGCCCAGTTCATGGCCGAGGCGGCCAACGCCGAGAGCTACCGCAACACCAAGCAGGCCATCTTCTCCTACGAGAAGGCGATCGAGTACGATCCTCCCAAGGGCACGGCCTGGTTCAACCTCGGACAGATCCTGCTGCAGTTCGAGGACGATGATCGCGGCGCGCTCTCTCACTTCCGCCGGGCAGTGGAGAAGGAGCCGAGCAACATCAAGTACCGGATGGCGCTGGCGGAGCAGTACGTGAAGTTGAACATGAACCGCAACGCCAAGCGGGAGTATCAGGCCATCCTTCAGCGGGAACCGAAGAACGAGGACGCCAAGGCCGGGTTAAAGAAAGTCCGCTTCGCCTGAGGTGGTTCTCCCATGCCGAATACTGTAGTCGTCGGAACCCAGTGGGGTGACGAGGGTAAAGGTAAGGTCGTCGACGTGCTGGCTCGTGATGCGGGCCTCGTCGTGCGCTTCCAGGGCGGTAACAACGCCGGTCACACACTGGTGGTCGACGGGGAGACGGTGATCCTTCACCTCGTCCCCTCGGGAATCCTGAACCCAGGCACGCGCTGCCTGGTCGGCAACGGCGTGGTCATCGATCCGCGGGTGCTGCTCGGGGAGCTGGACGCGCTGGCGGCCCGGGGGCGCCCGGTGACTCCCGGACAGCTGACGATCTCCGGCGGCGCTCATGTGATCATGCCGTACCATAAGAAGCTCGATCAGCTCCGCGAGACCGCGCGCGGCAAGGCGGCGATCGGGACAACGGGCAAGGGCATCGGTCCCACCTACGAGGACAAGGTGGCGCGGCGGGGCCTGCGCTTCGCTGAGTTTGTCCACGAGGACACGCTGCGCATCCGGCTGGAGGCGATCCTCCCTGAGAAGAATCGTCAGATCGTCGAGTGGTACGGCGGCGAGCCCTTCGAGGTGGAGACCCTGCTGGATCAGCTCAGGGCGGTGGCCGAGCGCCTCGCGCCCTTCGCGGTGGACTCGGTGGCGCTGCTACACGAGGCGGTCGACGAGAAGATCTCCATCCTGTTCGAGGGCGCCCAGGGCACCTTCCTGGATGTTGATCACGGCACCTACCCCTTCGTGACCTCCTCCAACACCGTGGCTGGCGCGGCCTGCGCGGGCTCGGGGATCGGCCCGACGGCGATCGATGAGGTGGTGGGGATTACCAAGGCGTACACCACCCGGGTGGGCAGCGGGCCCTTCCCGACGGAGCTGACGGACGCGCTGGGCGAGCAGCTCCGCGCGGTGGGCCACGAGTACGGCGCCACCACCGGGCGGGCCCGTCGCTGCGGCTGGTTCGACGCGCGGCTGGTTCGACACGCGGTCTACGTGAACGGGGTGACCCGCATCGCGCTCACCAAGCTGGATGTGCTCTCGGGGATCCCCGAGCTGCAGATCTGCACTGGCTACGAGGGGATCTCCGGGGTTCCCGCGGACGCCACGCGGCTGGCGGCGGTGACGCCGATCTACGAGACGCTGCCGGGCTGGGAGGAGGACATCACGAAGTGCCGAGACTTCGATGATCTCCCGGAGACCTGCAAGGCGTATGTGGCTAGAATCGAGGAGCTGGTGGGCGTGCGCGCCGGCCTCGTCTCGGTCGGGCCCGATCGCGCTGAGACGTTGGTGCGGGACCCCTTCTTCGGGGGGAATTGACGCCCTCCGATACCCTCGTTAGTCTCCCGGTGAGTGGGCCGCTAGCTCAGTCGGTAGAGCACCGGCCTTTTAAGCCGAGGGTCACAGGTTCGAGCCCTGTGCGGCTCACCTCTCCAATTTTTTCTTTTTCACCCCATCGTCTAGTCAGGTCCAGGACACCGGGTTTTCATCCCGGCAACACGGGTTCGAATCCCGTTGGGGTGACTCTACTTAGAAAGGCGGCTTTCGCGAATGCGAGGCCGCCTTTTTTTTACGCAACACGGGTTTGGAAACACGGGTGTTCTCGCCTCAGGAAACGCCCAGCGGTCAGGCGCAGTCCGCTGAAGCCGGATGGCTCCGGGACTCAAGGGAGCTGCGCTCTCACACTCCTGTAGACTCGGGAGTGTGGAGATGAGCGGTGCGTAAGCGTAGAAAGAAGCCGGTGAGGACCGTCAGTGTTGACACCTATCGCAGCGACAAGCTGTATCCCCGGATCGTGCGGGCTGTTGCGGTGCTGCTCACCAAGGGCAAGATCGTGGCTCCGGTGGACGTGCTGATTCAGATGGGACTGCTCACCCCAGCGCACCTTGAGGACTGGCGCCGAGGCAGGGTGCCCTACCTGGAGCAGGTCATCAAAGGCAACCTCACTCGCCTGTCGCGGCTCCTTCACATCCTGCGATTCCACACCCACGAGCTGAACCTCGTCCCGTCCATTACGGCCTACATGCGCTGGGGAAAAGGACCGAAGCGCCGCCTTCGCTTCACCAAGACCGGAGACCCGAGGATCGAGGAAGCCTACAGCAGGCACTTTATCTGGCCAGGCAAGGGACCCTTCCATCCCCCACGCCCCAAAATGGAGCGCGCCCGTGATAGCGGCTCGGGCGGCGGGACCGCATCGGGCAGCCAGGCGAAGGAGCAGTGAGCGTGAGCAGACGGAAGAACAAGACCTTGTCCGCAAGGCGCCGCCAGCCTATCGCGGACAAGCTCGTCAAGAAGATGAAGCGGCACATCCGAGAGGAGGTTGTTGATCTCAACGCGGTGCTGACCGGCAGGCAGAGCGCTGCGGCGCTGCAGGAGACGGTGGCGTCCCGGGAGGCGCTGGCTGACCTCCAGCCCGCGCACGCGATCTATGTCTACGCCCAGAATCAGGTGTCCGTCATGTGCGAGCAGCTCACCGCGCTCAAGGAGATGGACCGGTTCGCCAGGCTCCTCTCCAAGGGCGAGGAAGAGTACAGTCCCAGCGGCCCGCCGATGAGCCCGCTGACCACTTCGTTCTTTACCTGCTGGGCGTTCTTCGACGCCAGCGTCGGGCTGGGCAAAGAGACCATCGGTACCACGACGATGGCGGTGGGAGCCGCCTTCGGAATGCACGACGAGCTGGTGCGGGTGATCGGCCTGATGCAGGCCTCTCGGATGGCTGTCTACCTACACGAAGGGATGGACAGGGACAGGGTCGTGCTACGGGAGCTGGTGACCAACAGGGTGTGCAAGGCCATCTGCCCAGCGGGCTATCGCGGACAGCGGGGTGAGCTGTGGTACATCCGGGTGCTCCCCCCTCCAGCTCTGGGGCTGGACGATCATGTGGTCTTCACCACACCCTATCGACTGATCGAGACGAGCGAGCGCGAGTGGCAGTCCTACTTTCAAAGAACCCTGCCCGACGCGCCAGCGGAGGCCCGCATCGCGGCCTATGAGCACCACATGAAGTTTGGCCCGGCGCGCGACTACTGGACCGAGTTTGTGTTCGAGGCGTACGCCAACCATCGCTCAGATGTCATCTTCCTCAAGGGCTTCCCAGATATCCCCGAGAGCCGACCGCACTCCAGGGTGAACAGCTGGCGCTGAGAGCGCAGGCGCTACACTCTCGACGTCTCGTCCGTGGAGTCGGTGATGGGTCGGAGGTTCAAGGCTGGAGAAGTCGTCCAGGTGCGGGCGGGGATCGCCTGCCCCGATGCACCCGAGCTGGACATGAGCGGCTGGCGGGGGCGGGTGGTCGACACGGAGGGCGGGATGGTGCACCTCGCCTGGGACAGCGCGACCCTGGCGCAGCTCCCGGGCTGGTACATCGCCGAGGGCGAGGAGCGCGGCGAGGACTGGGCGGCGATGCTCCTTGAGCCCGACTCCCTGGCGCCCGCGGAGGCGAGGGACACGGGTGATGAGGCGAGAGACACGGCGGCGGCGCTGGACGCGCTGCACTCCTGGTACGCCATCGACGACATCGACATCCGCGCCGTCGCCACTGACCGGGTCTACCAGCGGGGCCTGAGCTACTTCCAGATCGGCGCGGTCGTCGCGCTGGACTCCGAGCCCGACGGCTTCGTGGCGCGCGTCCAGGGGGGCGCGTCCTACCGGGTCTTTGTCCGCGGGAGGCCGGACGATCCCTGCCCCAGCTGCGACTGTCCCTACAGCGGCCGCGGTGAGTGCAAGCACGCCGTCGCGGCCCTGCTGGCCATCCAGGCGGAGGGGAAGGCGCTGCGCGCTCGGGTCCGCGAGCACCAGCTCACCCGCCCGATGGGAGATCCCGTGGGCATGCCCGCCGCCGAAGCGCTGCCCGCGCTGCTGCGCGGCGTCGAGCGCCCCGGGCGCTTCTACGCCACCGGGACCGAGATCACCCCGCTGCCCGAGCTGGCTGTCGACGGGCTGGGCCCGCTGTCCTTCCCGCTGCCAGCCGAGCAGGCCCGCCGCCTGTTTGAGCTGGCCGAGCCCGCACCCTACGGGCTCGGACCGGACACCGTGCACGATCCCGGGGTGCGCCGGGCCTGGCAGCTCCCGCCCGAGCGCTTCTCGGTGGGCGGCGCGCCCTGGGAGGTCACCCTGGCGTCGATCACCCGATCGGTCGCCGCCGGGCTGGGCGCGCAGGGGGAGGTGGCCGCGGAGCTGTACAAGCTGGTGCTCTACAAGCCCGAGGGCTTCTTCCTGGAGCACCGGGACACCGAGAAGGCCCAGGGCATGTTCGGTACCCTGGTGATCGTGCTGCCCTCGCCTCACAGCGGCGGGGCGCTGGTGGTCCGCCACGCCGGGGAGGCGATCACCCTGTCGCTCTCCGGGGACTCGCCCTCCCAGGTCAGCTACGCCGCCTTCTACGCCGACTGCCCCCACGAGCTCAAGCCCGTCACCGATGGGGTCCGCCTGGCCCTGGTCTACAACCTCGTCCGACGCGGCCCGGGGCAGCTGCCCATCCCGCCGGATCACCGTGAGGTCACCGAGCAGGTCGCGGCGGCGCTTGAGCGCTGGCGAGCCGCCCTCGACGACGGGGAAGAGGAGCCGGGAAAGCTGGTCTACGTGCTGGGCCACCACTACACCGCTACCGAGCTGGACTTCGCCGCGCTGAAGAACGCCGACGCGGCCGCCGCGTCGGTGCTGCTGGAGGCCGCGCGCCGCGCCCGCTGCGACTGCCACCTGGCGATGCTGCGCATCCGGGAGGCCGGGGCCGCGGAGTCCAGCGGCTGGGGCGGCTACCGGGGGCGCTACCGGGACTGGGACGACGAGGACGAGGACGAGGATTTCGAGGTCACCGAGGTGCTGGAGGAGAGCCGCACCCTGGAGCACTGGCGCGCGGCGTTCGGCCCGACGCCTGGGCTGGGGACGCTGCCCTTTGAGGACGAGGAGCTGAGCCCGCCGGGGGTGCTGGAGGACGTGGACCCTGATGAGCAGCGCTACATGGAGGCCAGCGGTAACGAGGGAGCCAGCTTCGAGCGCGCCTGGCGGCGGGCGGCGCTGGTGCTCTGGCCTGCCGAGCGCGCCCTGGAGGTGGTCTGTCGGGGCGGGCTGGGGGCGGCGCTCCCCTACCTGGAGCGTCTGGCCGAGCGCTGGACGGAGGGCGGGGATGTGGCGGCGCGGCGGGACGCCTGTGCCCTGGCCGAGGGGGTGATGGAGGAGTGGCCGTCCCACGACCCCTGGAGCTGGCGGGCGGCGGGCGACGGCGAGGAGCGAGGGATGCTGCTGGAGGCGCTGGCCCGGCTGGGGGATCCCGGCCTGGCGGCTCAAGGCTTCCTGCAGGTGCTGATCCCCGTGGGCTACGACGGCCGCGAGGACGCGGGCATCGCGGCCGCCCTGCCGCTGCTGACCCCTGCGGTGAGGCGGGTGCTGCTGCGCCAGCTGGTGGCGCGCCACGCCCACTTCGGGTTTAAGAAGTTCGCGCGGCTGCTGGCCCGCCTGGGAGCCCCCGGGAGCCAGCCCGCCGAGGTGCTGGGCGAGGCTGCAGCGGCGCTGCTGGCCGAGCTGCCCGGGGCGGCGCCGCCTCGGGAGTATCCATCCTGGCGTCGCCCGGACGCGCCGGACGCGGGCTTCGTGGTTGTTCTGCTGACTGCCCTCTGGCAGATCGGCGCGCCCGGGCTCGTCGAGCGGGCGCTGGTCGTGCTGCTGGAGCACCCGGAGCGCTACCCGGTGGATGGGGTGCTGCTGCCGGCTGCGCTGTCGCTGGTGGAGCGGTCGGGCGATGGGGTGGGGCCGGGGTTCACCCGGCTGGTGTCCGCCTGTGAGGCGCACCTGCGGGCGCGCGTCGCGCTGCCGCTGGCACCGCCGACGGACTGGGCCCGGGACGCGCCGCCGGGCTGCGGCTGCGAGGACTGCCAGTCGCTTCGGGACTTCCTGGCCGAGCCGGAGCGCGAGAGATGGCGCTTCAGCGCGCGCCAGTCGCTGCGCAGCCACATCGAGGACCAGATCCGCCGCCAGATCTGCGATCTGGACTGCGCCACCGAGCGGCGGGGCAGCCCCCACACTCTGATCTGCACCAAGAACCAGGCCAGCTACCAGCGGCGCGTCGCGCAGCGGCGCGAGGACGAGCGGGCGCTGGAGCGCCTGCGGGGCGCGCCTGGGGCTACCAGTCGTAGTCGGGGTATTGGGCGGGCGGCTCCCCCGAGCGGGTGATGTGGGGCAGCGGGTAGGGCCGGGGGGCGTCGTGGACGGCGGCGACCCGGACCGCGAAGACGTGGCTGTCGCCGAAGTCGAAGTAGTAGGTGAAGCGGCTGCCCTTCACGAAGCCCACCTCCCCCAGCCGCCACTCCGAGGCGTCGGGGTACTCGGTGTCGTCGAAGGGGTTCCCCAATGGATCCAGGCCGGGGATCTCAAAGGCTCTGCTGCCCTTGCCGTTCAGGTAGAAGCAGTAGAGGTGGTCGTCGTCCCAGTCGAAGCCGTCCTGGATGGCCCGGTGCAGAGTGTAGAGTGGGGCGGCGGCCGGCAGCTCCACCAGGCAGTGAAACCCGCGCCCGAGCTGCGCCTTGAAGGTGAGGCTCCCCGCCGGAGAGTCCAGGGGGACGGGGCGCTCCAGCAGGTGCAGTCCCAGCCGGGCCTGGTAGCGGGGCAGCAGAGAGCGGCCCGCTGTAGCTATCCGTGTCAGCAGCGCCGGGAGCTGGGGCGACGCCTCCAGCGCCAGGTTCCTCGGGGCCAGCCACAGCGCCCGCGCCGCCAGCCCCTGCGCCTCCGGGGTGGGGCCCTCCAGGGCCAGTGCCTGGAGCTCTACCAGCGACTCGGCGTCGCCGGCCCGGAACGCGGCCAGGGCGAGCCCCGCGACGGCGAACTCGTGGCGGGTCTTCTTCAGCATGTCGCGCTTGCCCTCCAAGGCCAGCGCCTCCCGCCAGAAGGGCAGGCTGTCCGGTGAGCCGTTGGAGGCTATCGCGCCTAGCATGCCCTCCTTCACCAGCCGGCTGCCGGGGCCGCCGCGCCGACGTACGGTCCGGTAGAGGCGCTCCATCTCCGGGAGATCCGCTGGGGCGATGCGTTCGACCTCGCCCCCGAAGTAGTAGAAGGTGCGCCCATCCGAGAGATTGCGGCCAGCCCTGAGCGAGCGCTTCAGCGCCCGCATGCGCTCGCGGCTGCGGGCGAACAGCTCCGCCTCCGGCGGGATCCAGCGCCTGTTGGTTAGCAGGGAGTCCAGGTGCTCGCCCAGGCTGTCTCGCATTGCCCCTCCTCGCTGGCATTTGTTGAGTGCTCCAGAGCTGTGAGGGCAAGTAGCGCGGGTTGGACCGCGACGTCAGTGCTATCGTTTCAAGGTGTCAAGATCGGCTCATCAGTCACCGAGGCTGCTGTCGAGACAGCGGACAGAGCTGGAGGATCCCCGCGAGGGGGGGCTCGGCTGTTGGCTGCGCTGGAGCGCGATGGGGTGCAGATCACCCACATCAGTAGATCCTCGATGGTCACCTGGTTCATCCGAGGCCTCCTGCCGCGGAGCCTCCAGGAGCGGTATGGAACTGCACCAGATGTGCTGGTGATCTACGCCGCTGGCGCCATCCAGGCGAGGGATCTGCGCGCCGCCCGGGCAGAGGTCTTCCGCTCAGGGCTACAGCTGGATGTCGACCTCGTTATCGTGGCCGATCATGCTCCGGAGCTCGCTGCGCGACTGAGGCGACTCCAGGGTCGCGGGCAGCGGGTGGCCTGGGAGGCCGGGGAGGCTGGCTATCCGTCGCTGCAAGCCACGCTGGCACAACAGCTCCCGACCTTTGACCTCTTTGAAGAGCGCGATCCCGTCCGGGGCACCCAGGTGCTGGGTCGCAAGGATGAGATCGCCGCGCTGATTGCGCGGGTGGAGCGCGGTGACGCAGTGGGCGTCTTCGGACTGCGCAAGGTGGGCAAGACCACCCTGGTGCGCGCGGTGACAGATCGCCTTGACCCCATCAGCGCCAGCCTCTCAGCGCGGGTGACGCCAGAGGTTGGTGCTGACAGCTCGCCGGTGATAGCCGCGTGGCTGGACATCCAGCGCGTCTACAGGCGCACACTGGAGGCTGTCGCGGCCAGCCTCGGAGAGGCGCTGGCCAGGAGGCTTCACCTGTACGGCTGCGATATATCTCCAGCGATGATCCATTGGAGCGACTGGACGCGCTCCTGCGTTGGAGTATGGACGAAACAGATGCCATGCTCTGCCTCGTCCTTGATGAGTACGATCTGCTCTTTGAGGGCCCGCAGACCGCCGAGCTGGCTTGGGACTGGACGGGGGGGCATCCGCTGCTCCTTCGTCAGTTCGGATCCGCGGCGCTGACTCTCGCGCGGCAGCGCGGAGGAGCTGGTGGGCAGCTCCTGTCAACCGATCCTTTCTGCGACCTGATACCGGAGGGGTTCAGGCGCCGACGCTTTGTGCGGGACACCACCGCTGAGATCCTTGATCTGCTCTCGCTGCGCTATCCAGCGGCGCTCACGCTGCTGATCGAGCTGGCGGTCTCCGCAGACCTCGCCGGACACTCCGTCGCAGAGGTGAGCGCTGATGCAGAGGGCGCTCGGGTGCTTCTGGACTTCGGACTCCTTCAGCTGGAAGCGGGGCGACCCGTCATCCCCAGGTATCTGTCCTGGCACATCCCGCGCTCCACGCACGCCGTCCGGCACTGCGTCGGGGCTTGAGGGTGGCAAACCCCTACGACTGGCAGGCGCACAGTCCCTTCTCCGTCATTGAGCGGGGGCAGCTGCTCGATGACCTCTCCAGGCAGGCGCTCAGCGGCGCGGGCATGGTGCTGGTCGGCGGCCATGGAATGGGCAAGAGCGTGGTCTTGAGGGCCTTGGAGGCGCTGAGAGAACGCGATGGGGTCCATGTGCTTCGCTTCGCGTCACCGCCGGCGCGCTCTGCGCTCACTGCCTGCCTGAGGGAGCTGGCGTTGGGTCTTGGGGTGACACCGCAGGAGCCGCTGCACGCGGCGCGCATCATCGACGACTTCTTGGACAACACCCCGAGCTGCAGCGCGCTGGTCCTCCTCTATGATGAGCCCACCTTATGCACGTCGGACTTGAACTCCCCATCCTGACTAGCTGAAAAGGGCCCGAAAACGTTATGTTTTCCTCCTCTGTCAGATCGTGGGATGGGCTGGGCGAGGTGGTAGCCTGAGAGGCTCTCGACAGGAGGGCTGAGATGGCAACAGTAGAGATGGTGCTCAAGGACGACGATGGGCGAGTGATCGGAACCCGCGAGATGGAGCTGGATCTCCAGTCTGGCTCGTTCCACGACATCGAGGGAGCTGTGGAGGCCTTCCGCAAACAGGCCCTACCCCAGCTGGAAGCCGACCTCCTCAAGGACAAACAACGTCGCCTACGCGATGAAAAAAGGGGGGCTGGCGATCCAACGGAACCCGCCTGATCTGGCTCCACTCCCTGCATGGCTCCTTTCGCTTCCCCCTGCGCCGCTTCCTGACCGCAGACGACGCGGAAACCGATCTGCTGCGCCACACCGGCCCCTTGGAGGTTGGCGGGGTCAGCCATCGACTCGCAGAGTTCGCCTGCTACTACGCCAACCGCCTGAGTTTTAAGGAACTTCGAAAGTTATTGGCCGCTCGTCTGGCAGTCACGCGGCTCTCAGCGCGCACGCTGCATCGTGTCGTTGAGCGGGTCGCGACCGACTTGGAGACCACGCAGTTCGAGGCGATCGCTGTTGCAGCAGCAGTCGAGATGCCCGCACTGGCAGCGACCCTCGACCTCTACGACCCGACCTCCAAGGAAGTGGTCGTGATGGAGGACGGCATCCTCGTCAAAGCTCAGAAGCCGGTTCGTCAGCCTGAGATCAAGCGCCCCCACCGCTTCATTCCTACGAATATGGCGACGCTGCAAGCCCCGGATGGGAACTACCAGACGGTCATGGAGAGCCTGACACGGGACGCGACTCGGAGTTTCACTCTCGCCCAGGCCCTGCGCGCAGCCTTCGTCACGGCTTGGGGGAAGACCGATCAGGAAGAACTCGCTGTGGTCGCGCTGACCGATGGAGCGAGCTGTATCCGCGCCCATCTCGCTGAAGTCTTTGGAGATCGTGTGGTGATTGTACTGGATTGGTATCACCTGACGAAGAAGCTCAAAGAGAAGCTCAGCCAGATCTGCTACGGCAGTGAACATCGCAAGGAGGTGGAGCAGGCGATGGCATCATGGTTATGGCGGGGGGATGTGGACAGCGCCCTGACTGAGCTGGAGTGCTTTGAGCCTCGGAAGCCGGACGTGCTGGAGTCCCTGGTGAACTACCTGAAGAAGCACCGGGAGGAGATCATCGACTATGAGCGCCGCCAGGCTGCTGGTAAGCCTATCGGCAGCGGTCGGATGGAGAAGGCCGTGGATCTGGCCATCGGTCACCGCCAGAAGCGCAAGGGCATGAGCTGGCTCGAGAAGGGCTCACGAACGCTCGCCTCCCTGCGCTGCATCGAACTCAATGGGCAGTGGGAGAACTTCTGGAAGCGTCGCTCTGCCTGAGCTCATCCCACGATCTGACAGAGGAGGCATCATTTCGAGGAGGCGAAACATCGACCTCGGCGAAAGGAGCAGGTCAGCGCACGATTGAATCCGTGCAGAAGGGCATTGGAGGTGAGGGGGTGAAGGCTGGGGATGTTGTGTAGGAGTGCTCTCTCCAGAACTTCCCTGGCGACTGTATACTCCCACCTCACGGTCCCCTGGAGCCCCCTTGTTCCTCCTTGTCTCACTGCTCTCCTGCGACGACAAGGACACAGCGAGTGTCCCTGAGCTCACTGACACCGTCTCAGTCACCGACAGCGCCTCGACCACCGACACCGCGCTGACCACCGACACCGCCCCGGAGGGCCCCTGCATCCCGCCCGGCGGCGCCACCGTGGACTACACCGTGCTGCCCGAGCCCGCAGTGACCTTACCCGCAGCCGGTGACAGCTTCGTGGACCCGACCTTCGGCACGACCATCATCCGGGTCACGGACGCGGCGGAGGCGGGCGGCCCGTCGACCCACGGCTACAGCTACTGGCCGGTCTTCAACAGCGACTCCACGCTGTTCTTCCTCAATAAGGCCGGCACCCCCACCCTCTACTCCCTCGACCCCGAGAGCGGGGCGACCTCGGAGCTGGGCCCGCTGTTCCCGTCCGGGGTGAGCTGCGGCTGGGAGGACGCCGCCTGGAGCCGAACCGACCCCCACCTGATGTACTGCCACGACCTCGCTCCAAAGCGCCTCTACACCTGGGATGTACGCGCAAAAGACGCCAGCGGCCTGACGCTGCTCCACGACTTCGACGGAGAGCTGAGCGGCCCCTCGGACCGCTATCTGTGGCAGATGCTGGCGGACAAGTCCGATGAGGTCTTTACCCTCCACACCCGCGACGACAGCGGCACCGGCCGCACGGTCATCGTCTATGAGCGCTCCACCGACACAGTCCACCTGCGCGACTACGGAGGTCGGGGCCTGGACGAGACCCATGTGGACCACGGCGGAGACAGGATCGTGGTGCTGTTGAGGGGACTGTGGGAGGTCTGGGACTTCCGCGCGGACACCATCGTGACCGTGGAGCAGACCGAGGAGCAGCGAGGTGGGCTGTGCCACCAGGCGGCGGGGACCAACCGCTACGTGGGCGGGGACTGCTGGGAGACCGGCTTCCTGTCCCGGCCCCTGGACGACCCACACAACATCACCCACCTCGTCAGCACGCTCCAAGCCGACGGGGTGACCGAGGACTGGACCCACAGCACCCACCTCTCGCTCAACCAGTGGGATGAGCGCTACTTTGTCGCCTCCATGGCCACCGGTGACGACGGTGAGTGGTCCCCTTGGGAGCAGGAGATTGTCGCCGTCTCCATCCACGGCGACTGGGTCGTACGGCTGGCGCACCACCACAGCGACTGGGAGGCGGGCGGCTACTACGCTGAACCACGAGTCAGCATGTCCTACGACGGTCGCTACGCGGCGTTTACAAGCAACTTCGATGGCCTCGGCCAGGACGTCTATCTCCTCAAGATGCCGCTCATCTGTGAAGAGTGATGGTTGTCGGCGCGTCAGACGTGCCCTCCATGTCCTCCGTGCCCTCGTCGTGGGGGGCGGCCTCGTGCTCGGCGGGTCGCTGGAGTAGACTCCCAGCAGGTCGCTCGACGCGGCCGCTGCATGAGGTTGCGGTTCGAGAACGGAGCGGGCTTGTGTTTCAACAGCTGACCATCCGTGGCCTTGGGCCACACGCTGACTTCACCGCCGCGCTGAGTCCCAGCAGCGCGGTCGAGGTCTCCGGCCCCTCGGAGTGCGGAAAGAGCACGCTGATCGAGGCGGTCTGCCTCGCGCTGTGGGGCTGCGGGAGCGACGGGAAGCGCTTCCGGGCGGCGATGATTCGGGAGGGAGTCCAGCGCGCGGAGGTCATCCTCGAGAGCGCGGGCGGCGGCGTCATCCGGCGGGTCGTCGAGCGCAGGGGCAAGGTGACCCGAAGCCTCCAGCGCCGCGGCAAGCGCTCGCCCCAGGCCTTCGGGAGCGAGAAGGCCTTCGCCCGGGCCATCGGCCCCCTCGGCCTCCGCGGAGGTGAGGCCCGGCTCGTGCTGGCGCCGCTGCAGTGGACCGGGCTCACCGAGGCCGGCGGGAAGAAACTGCGGCACGCGCTGCTGGGCTTCCTGCCGACCGCCGATCTCGCGCCGGTGATCGCGACGCGCATGGCAGCCGCCGGGTTCTCGCTGCCTCGACCGCTTCCGGCAGATCCCCTCTCGGACTTCGTACATCAGTCCAAATGGACCGAGAAGCAGGCGGTCGAAGCGCGGCGGGCCGCGCGCAAGGCGACGAACGTTCTCACCGGACGGCTCGGCGCGCTGGAGGCGGCGGCGGACCGCGACCCGGCGGCGATGGAGCGGGCGGTGCAGGCCATCGAGGCAGCCTTCGCCCGAGCGATCGAGCAGCGCGATCAGCTGCCGGCCGCCGAAGGGATCTGCCCGACCTGCAAGCGCCCCGGCTGGGTGGACACGCTGTCGGCCCGGGAGACCGCTCAGCGCGCGGTGGACGCCCACCGAGCCCAGCTGGAGCGGGCCCGCGCGGATCTGAGCGCCGCGGAGGGGGCGGTGCAGTCAACGGGGGCTGACCTTGAGACGTGCCGCCGGGAGCTCGCGGTTGTGAGCCGCAGCGCTGAGCACATGGACGCACTGGTGGGCGCCATCCGCGCCGCGCCATCCGACGTGCTGGGGAGCCGGCTGGGGGTGCTGGAGCCGCTGGGGCCGGTCTCCCTGGTGAGCAGTGACGAGGGCACCATGTCGGTGCTGATCGACGGGCGACCCTGGTGGCTGGCCAGCCGCGGTCGGCTCGTGGTCGCGGATCTCTGGCTGCGAGCGGCCCTTCGGCGGGCGCTGGCGATGCCCTGGCTGCCCCTCTTCGTGGACAACGTCCAGGACGTCGGCGGCCAGCCCCTCCCAGTCATCGACGGGCCAGCCGTCTATCTCCGAACCACCGATCAGCCGCTCCAGGTCCGGACGATGTAGCGCGCCGCCAACGCCGGAGTGTCCTCAGCGGGAGGCGGTCGCGCTATCCGCCGATCGGTCAGGGGGTCCAGCCGTGCTCGTCGGGGGGCAGGCAGGTCTCCTCGGAGGTCACGAACTTCAGGGCCTCGAGGCGGAGGCTCTCGCCGGTTCTGCCAGTGAGAGTGGTGGTTTGACAGATTGGGGGTTCCCTAGGCGCTCGGGAACCCCCCTCACGCGGGCGGCCACTCTCAGCGGCAGAAGCAGGAGATTGGTTGATGTTCAAGCCTCACAGAGAGAGGGTCGGAGGGCTGACGCGCGCCCCCTGGCGGAGGTCAGCGGGGAGGATGGTGTTGGAGGACTTGCTGGAGCCGACACTGTTTGATGGGGCTCAGCGTGATCTGCGGAGCTTCGTCTCGGAGATGGAGCGCGCACGGAGCGACATGGGGCCGGAGCGGCGCCGACGCAAGCGCGCTCTCAAGGAGCGGTTCTCGCAGGTCGGTGAGCGGCGTGAGCGGGAGCAGCTCGTGAACGATGCGCTTCGTCAGTGGGAGGCGCGGGTGCTCGCCCGCCGAGCCGGGGAGCTGCGCGGAGAGCTGCTGCGCCTTCGTCGGGTGGAGGCGCTGAGCGCCGAGCCCATCCTCCAGTTCAGCGCCTCCGCCGTGCGCAAGCGGCGCCGCGAGCTGCTGGGTCGCGTGGGGCCGGCGAGGGATGAGAACCTGGCCTTTGAGGACGCGCGAGCGGACATCGCCTGTGACATCACGTTCCAGATGTTTCTGCACTACAGGACGCCCCTCCTCCTCAGGACCGCTCTGCGGAAGTACTGGGGGTTCCTCTATGGGGTCGCCAGAAACAAGTGCCGCGAGTACTTCAAGCGCGACGCCAGACAGAGCGCCCGGGTCACTTCGCTGGAGGAGGACCCGCGGGGGGAGGTGCGGAGCGATCGACTGAGCCCCGAACAGCGGCTCATTGCGATCGAGACGAGCCAGGCTGAGATCGCTGAACAGACCAGGGTGGGGTTGGCTGACGCAGACCTCCAGCGACTTCGGCTGGCGCTCCTTCAGCGCTGCCTGCCTTCGGTGAAGGAGGTCTTTCGGGAGCCGCTTCGGCTGCGCTACATCGAGGGGCTCTCCAATCAGCAGATCGCCGTGAAGCTTGCTCGAAAGAGGGAGACCATCAAGACACAGCTGAACAGAGGCAGGAGGCAGCTGAGCGCGATCGCTGCTTTGGAGGGAGAGGAGATCTCCGGGGACTTCTTCTCCAGCCTCACCGCCGCCACACCGCCAGGGGGTGATCGATGACGCCGCACGAGCACGATGAAGAGGCGCTGGCAGCGATGGATCAGCCGGCCCTGGAGCCCGCGGTCCTGCGGCGGCACCAGGAGCGGGTCGAGGCCGGCCGCGAGGACTTCTACCGCCGGGCGCTGGAGGTTGAGGCGCGGACGCTGCGCGGGCGACTTCGGGATCTCGGGGACGACCTGCTGATCGCGCTGGAGGATCGGCTGGGGGCGAGCGGGGCGGGAGGGCTCGTGTTGGTCGGGGCGATGCTCGCCGCGATCCTCGTCGTGAGCGCGCTCAGGCAGCCGGCGATCGAGACGCTGGACGGTACCGCGACCGGACCTGACGGCGTGGAGGTCGAGCTCCGACTTGTGGTCAGCTACCCCGGCGGTGAGCGCGGTGAGCTGGCCTTTGACGGGGAGATCTCGCCGCTGCCGGTGGGGAGCAGGGTCCGCCCGGTGGTGGAGCGCTGGACCTTCCGCAGCGGCGCGGTCGCTGAGGCTGTCGCGGTGGCCTGGGCCATCCCCCGTCTGAGTCGGGAGCTGCCGCTGATCGCGCTGGACCTCCCAGCCTGGGGTGAGGCGGTCCCGCTCTGGCGCGAGGTCGGGCGCGCGGATGGCTCGAAGGCGCCGTCGGCGTCGCCGATGGTCTACCCGCTGGGGGCGCATGGGATGGAGCTGGTCGTCGCCGTCGGATCACCGCAGGTGCTGGGGGGGCTCGTCGATGAGCCCGTGGACCGGGGCGTGCTCATGGAGCGCCTCATGGAGAGCGACGTCGCTGTCTACCGGGTGCGGCTGGACGCGCAATGAGCGCCCGTCGCTGGACCTGGATGAGGGCCTTGATGCTGGCGCTGGTCGCGCTCATCACGGCTTGCAGCCCCTCGCCACAGCCAGCGCCGGAGCCCGATGTGGGGGCCCGCGGGCCGCTGCGGCTCCTGGTGGCGGTCGGGTTTGACCCCGAGGGGAGGGACGTCGGCGCTGAGGAGCTGCTCCCCGAGTTCAAGCGGGTCTTCAGGACGGTGACCGACACGCCCTGGGACGTCGTGCTGCTCTCGGGTGAGGAGGCGTCAGAGCAGGAGATTCGTACGACCCTTGAGCGGGAGGTCAGCAACCGGCGGCGCGTACCGCACCCCGATGATCAGGTGGTGCTCTGGATTATTGCCCACGGTGGGGCTCCGGAGGATGGCAGCGAGGACATCGGCGTCCTGCTCGCTGCGTCGAGCGGGGAGGGGAGCTACGGTGTCCCCGCCGCGCGGCTGCTTGGGCTGGTCGAAGACCTGCCCGTGGCCCGATCCGTGCTCGTGCTTGATGTCTGCTTTGCCGCGGGAGGGACACCTTCAGGGGGGACCACGCCGGGGGCCTATCTTGAAGGGCGGCGGCGGACACAGGTCTTCACGGGCGCCGGTCCAGCCGCCCCCGCGTACACCGTCCCTGGAGAGGGCCCCTTCTACAGCACCTGCTTTCTGGAAGCGTTGGAGGACGGCCTGGGTGGCTTGAACGCCACCCAGGCTCAGCTCATCTCCGACGCGCGGGCTGTCTCCGATGCGCTCGCGCTCACGAGAGACCGCACAGAGGACGCGGCGAGCGCTGTCGACCAGCTGGGAACCTGCTGGGCTGGGAAGCACGGGAAGCTGATAGGCGAGCAGCCGAGGGTCGCTGTTCAGCGCCCGCAGCTCTTCCCGGGCGGCGCCTACGAGATCCCCTTCCGGGCGGACCTCTCGGGGGATCCACTGGTGGTGATGGACGGCGCCTCCCGCTGGTTTGATGCTCCCGCGGAGCTGTGGATCGCCGGAGCCTTCGTTGCTGAAGGGCGGGCGCTGCTGGGCGCTCCCGACGGGGCTCGCGCGTTCGACTGTTCAGGTGGCTGCGGGGTGAGCTCGGCTGAGACGACACTTCGGTTTGCCGGGGAGGTGCTCAAGGGCCCGGAGAGGCGTCGGATCGCGCCGGGTCATCCCCTGCTGATCGCTGCGGGGACAGGGCTGAGCCTGGGGACAGGGGTGCCGGACTGGTCCTGGGTTCAGGTCGAGGCCGACACCCGCTCGGATGACGCCACCGGCGCCAGCGGGGTTCGCTTTGAGGAGGTCGCCTCGGAGACAGGGCTGCTGGAGCTGATCGACGGGCTCCCGACCCGGGTGACGCCGATCACCTTCGTCAGCGAGGGAGAGACCTTCGACCTGCTGATCGTCACCCGCCGGGAGTCGCCCCCTGTCCTGGCGCGGGCGATCACCGGGCCAGGGGGGCGCCTCCGCTTCGAGGATGTGAGCGCTCGCTTTGGCGCTGACTCGCTCCCCGGGGATGGCGGCGTCGGTGCATTCTCGGCGGTCTACGACCTGGATCAGGATGGCGCACCCGAGTTCTGTGGGCTCGATGGGCGCGCTCATCGGATGATCTGTCTGGACGCCGACGGCCCCACCGCGCTGGCGCCGCTGGGGTTGGCGGGTGAGGTGAGAGCGCTCCCCGTGCAGGCTGACTTTGATGGCGACGGTGACCTCGATCTCGTCATCCATACGGGGCGGGGCTGGACCACGCTGCTCTGGGAGGGAGCGCGCTATGCCCAGGGCCCTGACGTCGTGGCCGGGGGCGGGCAAATGCCACAGCAGCCGAGCCTGGTCCAGATCGACGCCTTCGGTGGCCCTGATCTGCTCTTCCTCTCGGGGGCGGGCTATCGCCTCTACGACAACCGGCTCTGGCACACTGGGGTCTGGTCTGACATCCCCATGGGCCTGCTGGGGTTGCCCACGCGACACCGCCTTCGTGTGCTGGATGTCTTCCCCAACGGCGACCTGGATCTCGCGATCCTGGCCGATGATGGGGAGTCGTTTGAGGGAGGGATTCAGGTGCTGGAGGCGGCGGACAGGGGGGAGCTGTTCACGCCCTCCGAGGCGCCCTTCGAGCTGCGTGTAGAGCACGCGGTGCCAGGCCAGCCTCCCGATCGGGAGGTCTATGATCTGGCTGGCGGTGACCTGGACAGGGACGGACTCACGGATCTGATCCTGGTGCATCGCGGCTGGCACCAGCCCCCACATCGCGTCTTCCTCCAGCGACCGGGCGGGGCCGCCAGCTGGGAGCGACTGGAGGGGATCCCCGGGCTGGAGATGTCGACGGATGACGTTCAAGTCCTGATCCACGATATCGACGGGGACTCCCTGCCGGACATGCTGGCCTTGAACGGCAACGAGGCTCCGAATCACCCCCCCGCTGGCTGCTGCCGACTCTTCATGAATCGAATGGAGGGCGCCGCTCCGTCGCTGTTTGTGGATGTCCCGGGGCGGGAGGTCTTCGCCGGTACGGAGATCGTCGTCTCGTCGGCGGGCACGCTGAGGCGGGCGAGGCTGGATGGTGGGCGCCGCACCTCGGCCGCGGCTGTGGCGCTCCCCGATGGGGAGCCCCCCGACTGGGTGCGGCTCCGCTGGCCGGATGGACGCACGACCACGGTGGAGGATCGGGACCGCTTCATCCCAGATCCTCGCGGCGGCTTTCGACTGGTCGCCACACGGGAAGAGATGGCGCGGCCGAATCTCCTGGTCGGGCCCTATCGTGTGGATCTGCGGGCGGCCCAGCAGCGGGCGGCGCCGGTGCTGGTGGAGGCGCTCGCGGGGGTGAGCGACTTCCACTGGGCCCTCCAGCTGGAGCCGGATCTGCTCGCGGTGCATGGGCGGCTGCCTGACGGTGAAGACCAGCTCTGGTGGCTCGATGGCAGCGGCGGGATCCTGGCCGATCCAGTGCCCTCCACGGGCTGTGCCTGGGCCTCTCCGCAGCCATCTCAGCGACGGATCGTCGCTGGCTGTGAGTCCTCCTCGGGCAAGTGGTTGGGGGTGCTGGCCTATCGCGGCGCTGCGTGGACCACCTCGAGCTTCGAGGAGCGTCAGATCCTGGGCTATCCCCGGAAGCTGGTGGAGCTCGGCGGGTCGGCCTGGCTGTCCTCGGGGCGCAGGTTTGTGACGCGCAGAGACGCGACTACGCTGGCTCCCCTCCGTCCCCCTGAAGACAGCACGGCGGACTGTGGGGCGGGGCGGAGCACGCTGGGGTGTGGGCTGGAGGGCGGCCTTGATCGTGAGTTCATGCACGTCGATGGCGAGCGGCTCCTGGTGTTGGATGCTGTGGGGGGACGCGTCGAGGTCTGGGATGTGAGCGACCCTGATTCTCCGGTGCTTCGAGGCGCTGTGCCTGTTCGGAGTCCCACGGGCTCCCCCGCCTGGGACGAGTATCGGGGGTGGTGGTGGATCCCCGTTCGAGGTGGCTTTGAGGCTGTGGACCCCGATCTCCTCGGGCTCCCGGTCCGGCGTGAGGTCTGGGATAAGTCGACGCTCGCGCTGCTCCCGGTGGGGCCCGATGAGGTCGCGACGCTCTGGGCTCATGAGGGGCAGCTGTACCTGGAGGTCATCAACCACCGCACCTGGGCGGGTGAAGGGCCGCTGGTGGCCTTCCCGACGAGCTTCAACGCGACCGGGATGCTTCGCCTCGATCGGGACTGACGCCCTGCCGCACACAGCGCTCCAGCCAGCCAGCCACCGACCGACCGACCGACCGACCGACCGACCGACCGACCGACCGCGAGCGCAGCGAGCTCGCTGCG
>Ga0316204_10003359_pt1 | contig 32376 bp, 29 predicted proteins | sample 6monrhotite_MG_2_FD_205661 | JGI IMG/M metagenome (GOLD analysis project Ga0316204, IMG submission 205661) | Microbial mat bacterial communities from mineral coupon in-situ incubated in ocean water Damariscotta River, Maine, United States -... | ecosystem: Environmental > Aquatic > Marine >... | reverse complement strand
GCTCAACGGCTCAGGCCCCAACTTAAGCAGTAGTTTGTGTTGTAGCGGGTCTGCCTTCGTCCATAACACTGAACCAAAGCGACGAGGATCATGGAAGCGTAAGATTTTATTATTGGCAAAGCAGATATCAATATGGTCATGCTTTCCAGCAGCAATTTTATTATCAACAATACGCAAACTACCAGACATGCCTAAATGCATAATGACTGTGCCGGCATCAGTGCGTAATAAAATATATTTGCCACGACGATCTACCTGACGAATAATTTGTTGGCTAAGCTGTTTCTTTAGTGTGGCAGTAATCGGCCAGCGTAGTTTCTTTTGTCGAATTACTACATCGCTAACTGTTTGATCAAGGATATAAGGTTCAATGCCACGACGTGAGGTTTCGACTTCAGGTAGTTCAGGCATCGGTCGTTCCATGCTGCTCAGATTGAGAAGGTTTGTCCAGAGAATTAAAAGGGCCGACTAAGTTTACTTTTTGTGAACTATCCAGGTGATATTCAATACCTAAAACAGGTCGCGCCAAGATTAACCAGGGGTCATCATCAGATAGTTCAAAATCAATCACAGAATCTTCAAGCGTTATTTTTATCATGCCGAGTTTTTTTCGAGGCATATATTTATGTACAGCAAATGCCTGTGCTCTGCGCCAGTTTTGCAGAACTGTTTGAATCTGATCTGCAGTTAATGCATTAGATGATAATTCTTTTGAAGTGCTGTTCCAGTGAGCGTCTTCTGTTTTTTCTATTTTTAGAGCAGGCAAAGTTATAGCGCGGATGTTTTTGTCAGGGAGTAGCATTAAGTCTACAAAAGTAGCGGGCTGTGAACTTACGAGCGGGTAAGTTTCATCGCTAATTAATACAAGTTTGTTATCTGTTTTTAGGTAACGCTTGCTGTTAAGTGGATTTGTTTTACCAAAAGATATCTCAGTGTCATTAAAAATAATGCGTGCCCTTGGTTTGTCCAGAGCATAGTGTTGTAAATTTAATGTGCTGCTATCGAAGCTTTCATCTATAGGGAACTGGCTCAGGCTAAGGAGAGTGCTTACTCTAAATTGATGTGCCTTAATAGAATAAGGTTTTACCATATACCATAAAGGCTTACCATTCAGGTCAATTTGTTTTTGTAAAACAAGGTCAGTTTTACCGTCGCGTGGAATGTTTATATTATTGATTTCGTTCAGAGAAAGCCTAGTGAGTCTCTGGCTCTCCGGAATTTTATTTTTATTATTAGTATAAAACCCTATAAAGGATAGTAAAACTAAGAGTAATATTATGTTGGTGAGCGTGCGCGAATTCATGAGTTCCAGTCAATGTATTATTGTTTACGTCGTTTAAACCAGATATAAGCGCCGCTGGAAAAGAGTATTATTGGCAGTCCAATCAGAAAGAAAATTCCAATAATGCTTGTATAAGTGGGGGATAATTTGAGTGTTAAATCCGGTGCCGTTTTTGGGCTAATAGTAATCAGTCGGTCATCTTCAGCTAACCAGTTCATCGTCTGGATAATAAAGTCCAGGTTGGCGCCGTGACCAATATTGCTATTACTTATAAAGTCTGTGTCTCCAATAACCACAACACGTTGTGCGATTAGTTGCTGATTGATTTCTATTTGGCGTTGCTGTGCAATACCCAGGGCAAGTGGTCCTTGTGTATCTTTTGCGGGATTAAATTCAACGATAGAAGCCAGGTCACCCGTTTCAGCCCAGCTGTTCTCCGAACTAATCAGTAAGTCAGAATGAATCCACGGCTGTGAATTTTCGCTACTTTGTTCAGTGTATGTCTGAATCGCAGAAGCTACCGTAAATAAAGTAAAGTATTGCATCTTCTCCGTAATAGGATGCATTTTGTATTCAAGCACAGGAATCATTGCCGGATGACTCAGTTTAAGCATGCGGCTAATTTCAGGGTTGTTATCGACCAATGTTCCATCGATAAAATTTATTTGTAATTTATTCTGTAATGTTTTTAGTGAGCTTTGCTGTTGAGGGTCTTGTAGCCATAGTAGGTTTCCACCAGCCTTTATAAAATCTAATATTTTTTCCTGCTCGCTGGCGAGTAATGGCGTTTGAATGCTGCCAATAATAAGTACATTACTCTCATCGTCATTGTTTTTATCAGGTAATGCTTCGTCGAGCAGGTTTATCGATTGGCTATTAAAGCCCTTGTTTGAAAGTTGCGAAGCCAGGGTGCTATAACCAGAGTTGCTTTTATCAGTGATGCTACGTTCATTATGATTCGATACAAAAAGTAAATTGGGTTTTTGCTTACGTTGTAGTCGAAGCAGGGCATTACTCAGGCTTTCTTCGTTTAAGCTGTCTATATGTTCCAGTTGTCCCTGATATTCAATAACGGTTTGACCATAACGTTGAATAGCATCCTTCTTTGCCTGCTCAATAAAAATATCAGGATTAATTAACTGGAATGAAAAGTCAGAAGCATTATTTTGGTAACGCAAAAGTATTTCATTAATCGCCTGATTTAAAGCCGGATCATTGGTCTGATAGCTGCGTACTTTTACCGCAGACGATAAACTATCTAGTAATTGCAGGGTTTCTTCGCTCAATGAATGGCGTTTTCCAGCTGTCCAGTCACTACGTATATCGTATTCATTGCTAATCCAGCCGGCAAAACCAATACAACCGAGTAATAAAATAATAAAAATCAGGTGCTGGATGCGATAGTTAAGGCGCGAACTTTTGGTAACTAGCATCAGTGTTGCAACCTTTGAGCATCGAGCTGACGAATACTCAGTAAAATAAAGCCAAGGCTAAATAAAATAAAGTAGGCAAGGTCAGAGCTATAAACAATGCCACGGAGCATTTGCAAACTATGGTGAGTCATTGAGATATAGTTAAAGAAGTTGCTGTCAGTGGTATCGCCAGTGCTGGCAATATTAATAATCCAGAACATAATTAGTAGGCCGTAGGTGCTGGCGGCGGCAGTAACGGCCTGTTTGCTGAGCGAGGACATATACAAACCAAGCGCGGTAAAGGCCGCTACATTTAAGAATTGCCCTAGCATGCCCGCGGCAAATTTCCCCATATCTAAATCGGTTGCGACAATTAGTGATAGAGGCATCAAACTAATTTGTATAATCAATAATGTAAAAAATAATAAAGCACCGAGATATTTTCCCAGCACAATTTGCGTCATCGAAATAGGCGATGATAATAAAAGATGCAGTGTACCATTTTGTTTTTCTTCGCTAAGCAGGCGCATCGTAATAAGCGGAGCAATCATTAACAGTAATATTTTAGAAAAATCAAAAAGTGGCGCAACAATTAGATCAGTCACGCCCGGTGCATTTTTAATATTAACCAAATCGGATTGCAGGGTGTAAAAAAATTCAATAAAGCCAAGAAATTTCCAGGCCAAAATAATTTGCAGACCACCCATGATTACCCAGGCAAGGGGTGATAAAAAAAGACTGCGTAATTCACGTAAGGCTATATGTAAAATCATGCCGCATCCATGCCTTTATGTGAGTTGGCGTCTCTGGATGTAAGCTGAATAAAAATTTGTTCCAGATTGTTTTCAGCAGGACTCATTTCTAATAAGCCCCACTTTTGCATAACGCAATACTCACTAATGCCAGCGAGAGAATTGTGCAAGTTCTCACCACTAATCAGGTAGCGGCAACTATCAGTTTGTTCGGCTGATTGAATGCCGGGAATATTCAGCAGCGCCTCAATGGATACGTTTTCTTTCAAGTGCAAGGCCACCTGCTTTTCCTGCTGTAACTCATCCATGCTTTTGTTAAATACTGAGTGACCTTGCTGAATAACCTGTACTCGTGTGCAAACAGCCTGTACCTCGGGCAATATATGTGTCGATAAAATAATGCCGTGATGTTTTCCGAGTTCAGTAATTAAACTACGAATTTCACGCATTTGAATGGGGTCCAGGCCGACTGTAGGTTCATCTAAAATAATTATTTTAGGATGATGAATAATTGCCTGTGCAATTCCCACGCGTTGTTGATAGCCCTTAGATAAATTGCCAATTAAACGTTTGCCATGTTGACTAAGGCCGCAGCGTTGTTTTGCCTGTTCACGGTATTCAGCTAATTTGTTCTTTGCGGTATGTCTTAAGCGCGCCGCATAATTGAGGTATTCATCAACCGTCAGTTCATTGTAAAGCGGAGGCTTGTCGGGTAAGTAACCAATGTGTTGTTTGGCTAAATTTGGCTGGTCGAGTAAATCGATGCCGTTAATGTCTATTTTACCCGCACTGGGTGCGAGTACGCCGCAGAGCATTTGCATACAGGTCGATTTGCCTGCGCCATTGGGCCCCAGCAGGCCTAAAATATCACCCTGTTTTAATTCAATTGAAATATCATTTACCGCGTGTATATCATCGTAATAGCGGTGTAAGTGCTGGGCGTTAATGAGTGAACTAGACATGGTGCAAAATAGTATCAGGAAACGCACAGCATACAAGCATCAAGTGATTGTATTGCTTGTGAAAATTAAACCTTAATCGCCGTTAATTCGGTATTATGTGCTGCGATAGTTTTAATAGTAGTTAACAGGGTAAATTTTAAGGCATGGCAAATCATTGGCTAGGTGTAGATACCGGCGGGACCTTTACCGATTTTGTTTATTATGATGGCGAGAGTATTCGTATCCATAAAGTCTTGTCCACGCCTCAATCACCGGAAAAAGCAATATTGCAGGGCATCGCTGAAATGCAGCTTAGCACTCAGGGTCTGCATTTAATTCATGGGTCGACCGTAGCGACCAATGCAGTGCTGGAAGGCAAGGGGGTTAATACGGTTTATGTTACCAATACCGGTTTTGCAGATGTCTTAACAATTGGTCGGCAAGCACGCCGCGAATTATATAATTTAATGCCCAGGCCGCGTGCGCCGCTTATACCAAAAACACATTGCCTGGAAATAAACACACGCCTCTCTGCTAAAGCTGAGTTACTACAACCGCTAGTGTCAGAAGATATTGATCAGTTATTGCAGCAAATTAAGCAGCTCAAGCCAGATGCCGTGGCGATTAATTTATTGTTTTCATTTTTAGATGCGCGACAGGAAAAAACGCTTAAGCAGGCAATAGAAAAAATGCTGCAGGCGCAAAGTGATAATGCCTACTTCGTTTGTTGCTCATCAGATGTATTGCCAGAATATAAAGAATACGAGCGCGGCATGGCAACGGCATTAAATGCCTATGTCGGCCCGTTGATGCAGGGTTACCTGAATCAATTATCCAAAGATCTGCAAGTCGGCACAGCACAACATGCTGCCAGTCTTTCCGTACTGCAAAGCTCAGGTGGCACAATCGATGCGGCTCAGGCAGGGAGAAATGCAGTAAAACTTTTGTTGTCTGGCCCCGCGGGTGGTTTAAAGGGTGCGCAGTATGTGGCGACCTTAAGTGGCGAAACGAGATTATTGAGTTTTGATATGGGCGGTACCTCAACGGATGTCGCGCTAATCGATAGTGAAATTAAATTATCTTCGGAAGCGAACATTGCAGATTATCCGGTGGCTGTGCCCATGGTAGATATGCACACCATCGGTGCTGGTGGTGGCTCAATTGCCATGGTGGATGCAGGTGGGTTACTCAATGTGGGGCCGCAGTCCGCCGGGGCAGCTCCGGGGCCGGCCTGTTATGGCAAAGGCGGCGAGCAACCCACGGTAACCGATGCTAATTTAGTGCTAGGCAGATTACGTGTCGATGGCTTTTTAGGTAAGGGTATGCAGCTAGATATAGCCGCCGCACAGCAGGCCATGCAAAAGGTGGCAAAACCCCTCGGCTTGTCTATTGAAGAGGCTGCTTTAGGCGTTATACGTATTGCCAATGAACATATGGTGCGCGCGTTGCGCGCAATATCGGTACAGCGTGGGCATGATCCTGAAGATTTTGTATTAACCTGCTTTGGTGGGGCCGGTGGCCTGCATGTTTGCGCACTGGCTGATGCTTTGCGCATGAAACGGGCGATTGTTCCGGTGCATGGCGGCGTACTCTCTGCGCTGGGTATGTTAGTGGCGCAGCCGACGCGTGAGTTATCGGCTTCGCTTATTCAAGAATTACTTAATAGTGAACTGTCGCAGCTACAGCAAAAATTCGTCGAGTTAGAGCAGCAGGGCGTGGCGGAGCTTCGTAATGAAGTAAGCGATACTGCTTTGAGTATTCAGCGTTCAATGGATTTACGCTATAAGGGGCAGAGTTTTACCCTGAACTTACCCTGGACTGGTTCCACTAGTGCCGAGTTAGGTGAATTACAGCAGGCGTTTAATAAATTACACAAAAGTACCTACGGCCACGAACTCAATATGCCGGTAGAACTGGTAAATGTGCGGGTAAGTATTAAAGGCGATAAGCCGCCATTTGAACTGCCAAAAATAATGCGCGGAGAAATGTCAGAGTATGAAGATAATCAGCACGAACCATCAAGCGTAAACTGCTTTGGATTTGATCAGTCGGTGTCACTATACCAGCGAGAAAAATTACGGGCAGGGCAATCAATTACAGGTCCAGCTCTTATCCTGGAAAAAGTATCCACGACCTTGCTCGATACGCACTGGTCTTGTGCGGTCGATGACTGGGGAAATTTGTTACTAAAGCGAATTTAGCGATTTTTTAAATGACGTGCCAAAAGAGTGCGGGCATAAAAAAGGCTGGTTTTCACCAGCCCTTAAATTTGATTATTGCGGATGCAATATCAAATAATTTTACTGAGGTATAACGTTGTTTGCGCAAGGGCCCTTTTGGCCTTGACCAACTTCAAACTCAACCGCTTGACCTTCATTAAGCGTCGCGTAACCGCCGCCATTTTTAATTTCTGAGTGATGAACAAACAAATCTTTGCTGCCATCTTCTGGAGTGATAAAGCCATAGCCTTTATCTGCATTGAACCACTTAACTGTACCCTTACTCATCTTTTACTATCCTATCAACTATTTGGTGTGTACCCGCTTTATATAACTAATTTAGCTATATAACAACACCTTTAGCATTTTTTTAATATGTCAGGTGCATAAAGTTTGCAAAAACATGGCTTAATAGCCGAGCAGGTAGGGGTTGGTCGGGTAAAAAGGTGATTTAGAGTAAAAAAATATAACTGGCGAATATGTGAATGATTACCAGCGAGTTGGCTTTGTAAAAACACCGTAATGTGCAGGGATAAACCCTTAATGTGTGTTTTTGGTCTTAATGATTAAGTATAAATATTCTTATACGGACCCATTAGCCGAGGTGATAATGGTACGGATTTTATAGCCGTTACCCCCAGAGATATTTGTTGGGGTTTATACAGTTATTCTGTTTATTAAGAAAATATAAGCATACTGGTTCACGGTAAAAATAGTTGTTGGTTAGCTATTCAGCAGCAACAGATGTGCTTATTTTTTTGGCACTAAAACAGGCGCCGATAGTTGAGTCCGATGTCTTGTAATGGTTCGTACCCAACAGTTCGACTTCCTTGAATCCAGAATTCCATAATATTTTAATTAACTCATCACTTTTTAGTGTGCCGGCAATGCAGTCTGCCCATGAATCGTTGCTACTACAGGTGCAATCCAGTGGAATAGTTTCATCTTTAACCATGTCAGAAAAATACAGGTGACCACCGGGTTTTAAAACACGAAACGCCTCTGCAAATACGTTTTCTTTTGAGTGCGCCAAATTAATAGCGCCGTTTGAAATAACAACATCAATGTAGTCATTTTCAATCGGCAGTTTTTCAATAGTACCTTCGAGTACGCTTATATTAGAAAGCCCGGCTAGCTTTGCATGTTGAGTGGCTTTTTCGACCATGCTGGGAGTTACATCCACCCCAAACACTCGCCCCTGTTCGCCTGCTAGTAATGAGGCAACACAAAGGTCAATACCCGCGCCGCAACCAAGGTCCAGAACGTAGTCGCCGGTTTTAATGGCGGCGGCACTAAATGGATTGCCCACTGCTGCACAGTAAGCCCATATGGTATCGGGAATTTGTTTAATCCATTTGGGGTTATATCCGTGATTAAGAGCATTTTGTAAGCCCTTATCCCAGCCAAAGTCTTTATCAGGATTGTTTGCTAAATCGGTATACAAATTTACAACTGAATCATGATTCATATTGCTAGCCTGTTGTGATCCGTAACAGCTGGTGAAAGAAAAAATCCGTATTTATTTAGGTGTTATTGTCGTTTCAATAAGAGCTCATTGTCAATGGGTATAAATTTAGAGGCCGCATTCACCAAAGAGGCGGCGGTAAGTTGGCTAACACCGTAAACTTCAACCGAGGTGTTGTAGTCGTTGCGCATTTTATCTACCAGTAAATCGAAGTCACCGTCACCAGAGGCAAGTACCAGTACATCCGCATCTTTTGCATACTCCATAGCATCAATCGTAATGCCCACATCCCAGTCACCCTTGGCCGAGCCATCGGCACGCTGAATGAAAGGTTTAAGTTTTACCTCGAAACCAATGGCGCGCAAAATATTCTGAAACTGCCGCTGTTTTTCATCGCCCCGATCAACCGCATAAGCAATCGCCTTTACTACCTCACGGCCTTGTGTGGCCTGTGCCCAAAACTCGTTATAGTCAAAGTTACAGTGGTGCACACTTTTGGTGGTGTAGTAAATATTTTGTACATCAACCAGTACTACAGTTTTTTGCATGAAGGTCTCGAGATTTGTGAGTTATACGTTAGGGTAAGTGCTTAAATTTAAGTGCGTGTGCCTCGCGCCGAGTATGGCACAACTTCACAATGTTTTGTTTTTCAGCGTCGCTTGTTTTTGTCCATTGCATAATTTCATCCATAGTGCGAAAGCAGCCAAGGCAAACATTGTCTTCACTAAGACAGCAGTTTCTAATACAGGGTGAGGGAGTGTTTTGCATTATGGTTTAATGTTTTCTACTAGGCGCGTTATATGGCTTCGATAAAATGAATACCCGTAATTTGCAGTAAATTATACCTGATAAAGCACCTGAAATAAGTGTAAAGAATAAGTGACTGAAGGTTTCAGTAGGTTCTAATATTAGAGATTATTAGTCACTGGGTGCGCTTATTCTAAATGTCCCCGTACCCTTTGTCCTATTGTTGTACATTTCTCATTTTGGATTGACAGAAATCAATGTCAAAAAATAAAAAACGTAAAGAATTATAGTTGTGTGGTGAGTGTTCATAAAGGAGAGAATGTTATGTCTGAAAAAAATCTCAAAACCAGCAATGAAACACAAGGTGGGTATCTAGCTGCCCTCAAAGACCTGGAGAAAAGAGTTGAAAATATGTTTCATGACATGTGGCATAATCCTTTCCATCGTGAAAAATTACCCGATGCCTTTTCTTTGAGTTCTCTGGGTCAAATGCCAAAGATAGATGTTGTCGATAGAGATAAAGAAATTTTTGTTAAAGCTGAGTTGCCCGGTTTTGATAAAGATGATCTAGATATTTCGATAGCGAATAACCTGCTTGTTATCAAAGCGAGAGCATGCAAGGAAGAAAAAGAGGAAGAAGGAGATTACCTGAAGCAGGAAATTAGAAAGAGTGAGATTTATCGTTCTATTCTGTTGCCCGCCGAGGTTGAGGATGAAAAAATCAAGACGTCCTTCAAGAACGGTGTTCTAAAACTGACTATTCCAAAGCAGGAAAAATCTCAACGCAAGCAAATAAAGGTTGAGTAAATTACTGAAGGGTTAGGCGTAAGTTGGAGCTAATCGTTTGCTTTGTTGTATATCACTCTACTCATTAATCGTTGGGTTGAGTGGTATATGTTTTGTATATTATCAGTAGAGTTTTAAATTTATAAAAATCAACAGGGATGGTGACGGTTGCTAATGACTGTCAGCTGTCACAGAACACTTTAGCTTTTATGTAGTTTCACTAAAAACCATTTTTAATACGTGAGAAACAGTTTTTCGAAATGTGTTCAGCAGCTAAATATTATTCAACACATCTTCAGCCCAGTTAATGGCTTCTATGTTTACGTCGGATAGTTCTTCTGCGGTGAGCTTGGCAAAGCGTGTGTTTAGCCAGTCGCCCTGTTCCTGTGCCAGTGTGCAGTTGAGAGCTTCACCTAGTTCACCTTCGCGGTTTAACAGAGCGGCGCTGATATTGTCGGCCAGTGGTAGTGGGCTAATTAAGTCTTCCAGGCTTTGGTTCATTAGCAGGTCTAATGAAGAGAACATGCCCACGGTGAAGAATACATCGGCACCTGCGATGCCGGCTTTTGTGGCGAGTAGCTCACAGCTGCGTGCGCGGATCATCGAGATGCGTACCTGTTCGCGGGGTTTGTCGTCCATACCGCTAAGTACCATCATGGATGCCCAGGTGCATAATTGCTTACGGCCAAGCATGACTGTTGCGTGCTGGATGGAATCTATTTTGCTGTTGCGCGAAAAAAATGCCGAGTTCATTAATTGCACTAGCTTGTAGCTTAGTGCAATGTCTTTGCTGATGACATCAACAATGGTGTCGGTATCGGTTTCCGGGTTGTGCAGGGTGGATAACAGGTTAATCACGCTCATTTGATTTGAGTCGAGCGATTCACCTTTTACAATACGCGGGCGATTTAAAAAGTAACCCTGGAAATAATCTGCACCGGCATCACGGCAAATTTCATATTGTTCATGTGTGCTTACATGGTCGGCCAGTACAATCGGGTTTAGCTTTTTAAGCATGCGTAAGTGCGCACGAATTTCTGCATCGCTTAAATTTTCGATATTAATGTCGATAATGCTCGCCATACTGGCCAGTGCCTGTAGCTCCGGGTATTGCAGGTAGTTGTCTATTGCCAGTTTAAAGCCGGCCTTTGCGAGGTTTTCTACCCCGGTGATTAGCTCTGGGGTGATATTAATATGCGAAGGTATTTTTATAATAACCTTGTCGGTGGGTAGAGGAAGTTCGTAGTCGCTGTGCAGGAAGTGTTCGGTAAGGGTAAGAAAGGCTATTTCTTTTCCGACGAGGTTATCGATACCAATTTCCATAAAGGAATTGATAATCACCTGTGAGGTGATGGTGTCGGCACTTGGTGATTCTTCTGTGTCGCTGGTGAGGTGGGGCATGAGTTCGTAGGCATAAACATCCAAATCTCGCGTGTAGATAGGTTGCCTTCCAACAAATATTTCAGCCATTGCTCGTCCAGTTCCTGTGGTTTCTTGTTGTTACTGTAATATAGAACAATTACTTGCCGTGGGCATTGCTATTTTGGTTATAAATTCGAACCAGGGTCACAAAATCAGGGCATAAAAAAACCCGCCAGTAGCGGGCTTTTTTGCATACAAATAAGCTTATTTAATTTTAGCTTCTTTATACATTACATACTTACGAATAGTGGGATCAAACTTTTTGATCTCCATTTTTTCTGGCATGTTTTTCTTGTTCTTGTCTGTAGTATAGAAGTGACCTGTACCAGCAGATGAAACTAGTCTAATTTTTTCACGCATGATATAGCTCCTTAAACCTTTTCGCCACGAGCACGCATTTCAGTAAGAATGCTGTCGATGCCTTTTTTATCAACAAGACGCATACCTGATGCAGAAACACGTAGTTTTACAAAACGTTGTTCGCTCTCCACCCAAAAACGGTGGCTATGTAAATTTGGCAAAAAACGACGACGCGTTCTGTTCTTCGCGTGTGATACATTGTTACCTGTCATCGGCTTCTTACCGGTGACTTGACATACTCTGGACATGAGATGACTCCAGTCAAAACTTTAAATGTATATTTAGAACCTGTTGAGGCAGTTGCCGACAGGGTCTGGAAATCTGAGGGGCGGAATCATAACGGATTAGCGCCGGCTAAACAAGTCATTCTGCGGCTTTATGCTTAAAATATCGGCAATTTCTGGCAAAGCCTCGTGCTGTTTTGCGGCTGGCTGTTAGAGATATTGCCAGCAAGGAATAATTGGCTGTATAGTTAATGCCAAATTTGGCAGGATTTATGCTTCTAACATCTTGAAATATAATAGAATACAGATTCTCCCCCAACAAACAGGCCGAAAAGCAGAGCTCTATGGACATTGTATATATACGCGACCTTCGCATTGAAACAGTAATTGGTATTTATGACTGGGAAAGGGAAATTCGCCAGATTGTTAGCCTGGATCTGGAAATGGGTACGGATATTCGCCGTGCCGGTGAAACCGACCATATAGACGATACGTTGAATTATAAGGCGGTGGCAAAGCGCCTGATTGGATTTGTACGTGACTCCGAGTTTCAGTTAGTTGAGGCGCTGGCGGAAAATTGCGCACAAATTGTAATGAATGAGTTTAATGTGCCGTGGATGAAACTGCGTCTGAGTAAGCCCGGTGCGGTTACGGGCTCACAGGACGTGGGCGTGATGATAGAGCGAAGCAAAGATTAATATGTCCTGGATATACATCAGTTTAGGTAGCAATATCGATCGTGATTTATTAACGCGCTCTGGCGTGGCATCTTTGGCTAAGCGCTTTGGTAAGTTGCAGCTGTCATCTGTTTATAAGAGTGAGGCCGTCGGGTTTGAGGGTGAGGACTTTTATAATATGGTGATTGCGCTGCAGACCTCTGATAATGTGCAGTCGGTATATCAGGCGTTACGCCAGATAGAAGATGAACATGGGCGTGACCGCAGTGGCCCGCGCTTTTCATCTAGAACGCTAGATTTGGACTTATTGTTGTATGACGATGTGATACTGCATGAAGGCAAACTGCAAATCCCTCGCGATGAAATTCTGGAGCGTGCCTTTGTGCTGTGGCCGTTGGCGGAAATTGCTCCTGACTTAGTTCACCCCACAGCGGGTCAGAGTTATGCCGAGCTATGGGATGCCTTTGATAAGAGTAAAGAAGTGTTAGAGCCGATTCCTTTCGACTTTGATATGCCACGTTAAGATATAAAGAATATATATTAACGCAGCTAAATATTAATGCTGCGTCCACCATCTACCGGAATCACCTGTCCAGTTATATAGTCACCGTCCATTACTAAAAATTTCACGGTCTTAGCAATATCTTCAGGGCCACCCTGACGCTTTAATGCGGTGCGTTCCAGAATACCTTCTTGTGTCGCAGGGTCTAGCTCACTGCTGGGCCACATAATGGCACCAGGTGCGACGCCATTGACACGTATTTCTGGGCCTAGCTCTTTGGCTAGTGATTGTGTGAGCATGGCAAGGCCGGCTTTGGCTGCGCAGTACACCGGGTGTGCCTTCATTGGGCGGAAGCCATGTACATCGACAATATTGATAATGCAGCCTTGCGAGGTTTTTAAATATGGGGTGGCTGCCTGTGAGAGGAAAATGGGTGCTTTAAGGTTGCTGCCCATTAAGTCATCCCAGTGTGCCTCGGTAATTTCGCCCACCGGTGTGGGGTAAAAACTTGAAGCGTTATTAACCAGAACGTCTAAGCCCCCCCAAACACCAGCTGCCTGGCTAACTAGTGCGCCGAGTGAAGGCGTGTTTAGTAAATCTGCCTGTAAGGTATGGGCGGAATTTGTGCGTTGCTGATTTAGCTCGTCACGCAGTGCATTGGCATTATCGGCGGAAGATCGGTAGTGAATAACGATGTTCATGCCGACTGCGTGAAGGGTGCGGGCTATTTCGGCACCTATGCGTGCGGCGGCGCCAGTGATTAATGCTGTTTTGATCTGTGTCGGTTGTGTCATAGAATGTGCGCAAACAAATAAAAAATAAATTGTAGCATTAATGCAAAGTCTCGACTTACCCGAACCCCCTGAAATTGAAAAACAACACAGTCAAAAACTGCAGGATGTGATTGCGCAGGAAATTAATCAGGCCGGTGGCTGGATTGATTTTGCACATTATATGCAGTTGGCGCTATATGCGCAGGGTTTGGGATATTACAGTGCCGGCCTGCAAAAGTTTGGTGAGCATGGTGATTTTATAACCTCTCCTGAAGTGAGTCCTCTGTTTGCGCAAACGCTGGCAAATCCAATTGCTAAATTACTGGCAGATATACCCGATGCCCGGTTGATGGAGTTTGGTGCGGGCTCGGGTAAGCTCGCGGCCGATTTATTGTATGCATTAAATGCACTGGGCCAATTACCAGAAACCTATTTCATTGTAGAACTGAGTGCCGATTTGCAGCAGCGTCAACGGGAAATATTGCAGCAGCGTGTGCCAGATTTATTGCCGCGAGTACAATGGTTAAGCGAACTCCCGGAAGATCCCTTGAATGTCATTATTATTGCTAACGAAGTAATGGATGCCATGCCGGTAACGCGCTTTGCAATTAAGGACGGCGACATATTACAGCAGGGTGTTGCGCTACAGGATGGTGAGTTGGCTTTAAGTTATCGCCCGGCCAATGCTGAAATACAACAACAGGTACAGGCATTACAAATAGAAACAACACCGGGCCTTGAATATTGCAGTGAGCTAAACTTGAATATTGCGCCGTGGATTAAGTCTCTGGCTGATTGCATTAATCAGGGTGCCATATATTTAATTGATTATGGTTATACGCGCGGTGAGTTTTATTCTGCCGAGCGAGATATGGGAACCTTTATCGGTTATTATCACCACCGAGCGTTAGATGCGCCTTTGTGGTATCCCGGCTTGCAGGATTTAACCGCCTTTGTAGATTTCACAGCAGTGGCAGAGGCTGCAATCAATAACGAACTGGATGTTGATGGTTTTACGTCGCAGGGAAATTTTTTAATTAACTGCGGTTTGGCTGAGCTAGTGGAAAGTATTGAGACAACGAGCGAACTAGAAAATTTTAAATTAGTGCAACAAATGAAAACATTAAGCCTGCCGGGTGAAATGGGTGAACGCTTTAAAGTGTTGGGCTTGTCGAAAGGCCTGAAAGAAAATGTACCGGGTTTTGAAATGCGCGATTTACGTTACAGCCTGTAAGTATCGAATTACAAATAAAAAAAATTAATCAAATACATTTAAATAGTAAACGGAATAATAATGGATTTTATACAGATTTTAATTTTAGCACTGGTGCAGGGTCTAACTGAGTTTTTGCCAGTATCGAGCTCTGCGCATTTGATACTCGTACCTATTTTAACCGGCTGGGAAGATCAGGGGCTGGCATTTGATGTCGCGGTTCATGTTGGAACATTGGCAGCGGTAGTTTTATATTTCCGTAAAGAAATTGGTCGCATGACAGTATCATGGACTGGCTCGGTTCTTGGTAAAGGTTTTGATAAGGATGCAAAGCTTGCCTGGGCTGTTTTATTTGGCACGATTCCCGTGGGTATTGTTGGCTTATTATTTAAAGATTTAATTGAAGAGCATTTACGCCATCCTTATGTGTTGGCCAGTGCGACCCTGCTTTTTGCATTTTTACTTTGGTGGGCAGATGCCAGAGCGCGTGGCAACCGTGATGAATACAGTCTTAAATGGCAGGATATTTTATTTATTGGCCTGGCACAGGCCTTGGCATTGATTCCCGGCACTTCACGTTCCGGTGCTACGATGACAGCTGCTTTGTTTTTAGGTTTAAGTCGACAGGCTGCTGCAAGGTTTTCATTTTTACTATCTATACCGGTTATTGTACTGGCGGGTGGTTTAACAACCCTTGATTATTTAGAGACAGCCAGCATTGATGATATGCAGCCTTTAATGCTGGGTGCATTGTTATCTGGTGTGAGTGCATATTTGTGCATTCATTATTTTCTAAAGGTTTTAGAAAAAATAGGCATGATGCCATTTGTTATTTATAGAGTCGTGCTGGCTGTGTTTCTGTTTGTGATGTTTGCTTAGGTGTTACGGCCGAGGTTGTAGGCTTATTGAAAATAACCTCCTCAGGATTATAACAGCACGTTGTTATAAATTATTTCAGACATGATAATCAAAACAAGGGGTCGTCATACCTGCGTAGGCAGGTATCCAGTGTCTGTTATTTTTGCAGGTATGTCGAATTAAGCAGGCAGAGGTGTTTGAAAAACACAATTAGAAATTATGATGATATCCAATATTGATATAGAAGAGTTCATTTTTTTCCTGCCCTGATACCAGTGTTTTATCTGATGATTCACTGCTAAATTCAACTTCAAAAGAGGTGCGACGATCCCATCGATAGTCTGCCTTAAATGCCAGACCTAAAATGGATTGCGATGTGTTGTCATCGTTATCTCTATCTGCAATCGACAGGCGAGGGTTGAGGCGAATTTTTGGCGTTAATGGTAGTCGGTAATTCCAACGTAATGTAAGTGTGTTGTTGTGTGTTGTGTCGTTATAGTTAAGTCCGACAATGCTGCTATCGTTTTGTTTGAATACATGATTGCCCACAAGCTGAGTGTTTATAAAATATTCGGTATCGGTTGCCGGGAAGGCTTCTATTCCAGCCGAGGCCTCGGTGGCTGAAATCTTGCTACTAGTGATATCTGTATTGAAAGTATATGACTTGGATAAGGGCATAGACATACCAAGGATAAATGTTTTAACTTCGGCTGTTCTATCACTGGCGAAGTCATATAATTGATCTTCGCTGAAGCTGGTAAGCATGTCTTTTATGGTTTCAAAAGTTTGACCTTGCAGTGCATTTTGAATGGTTAGCAAGGGTGATTGACGGATATCTATAGCGCCATTAATGCTGACTTTGTTGGGTAGTGTCCATGAGCCATTAAGTAGAATGGTATTGGTTTCATTAAATAAGATGTCGTGATCTATTAAGCCAAATAAAGAACGGCGAGGGTGGAAATAACGAAACTCAGTACCGATGGCTTCTCTAGCTGCTACTTCACCTTCATCTTGTTGCATGTAATAAATACTAAAATCCCAGGCGTTAAAGAATGTGCCTAAATCAACTTTAAGACTGGTAAAAAAGGAATCTTTATTTGCGCTTTCAGTGATAGAAGGAACCAGATAACCCGTAGTGAAATTAATTTTCACCCAGTCATTAATTTGATAGCCAGTATCTATACCATCAAAGCGACCAAAAACACCGCCTTTGTTAGTGCGTTGTCGACCTACACGGGCATTAGCATTATTTTTTATATCCAGTGCGTCAAAGTAAAGCTCGTTAATGGGTACTTCATTACTTTCGTCATTGTCGTTTTGTAAATCATAAATATACCCACCCGTAAAACGAGCACGTAGATCATAATCATCACTGCGTCGACGTGCATTGAAATTCAGGATACTGTCGATTTCGGAAACGTTAACTCGTTCGTCGGTAACGTTAATAATGGATGTTGCGGTTTCAGTATCGATGTCGAACGAACTAGTGTCACGTCTATAAAACTGTGAAATAGAACCAAAGGTCTCCCATTTGGGAACAAGTTTAGATGCCTTGGCGTCACGTAATCCCTTAGGTGTTGATTTTCTTGCAGTGATTAAACTGGCTAAACGTTGCTGTACTCGAGTCGCGCCCTTTGATTCTGGGTACAGGCTTAAATACTGTTCATATGAATGCCTTGCGTATGCGATTTGTTGGTTGAGTTCGTAGGCAAAGCCAAGTAGTTCCTGTGCGTCCATGCTGAAGCTGTTTTCCGGATAGCTTAACAATTCGTTAAATGCGTTGATGGCCTTTTTGTAATTGTTTACAGATAATGCGCCGGAGCCTTTCTTTATTAGCTTTTGATAGACGATGCGAGCATTCTCCGGATGTTTTGTTTTTCGTTGTATCCCTGAAGCTGGCGAGAATGTGGCATTGAATGCTCTTATTTTTTTTGTTGCCGCCTGCTTTTCAGTGTTTGAAATTCGAATGATTCTAGCTAGTGGGAATTCATCTCTAGTGTTTTTTAAAGCCGATTCGGCGAGCTTTTCATTAATGAAAAATCCTAATCGGTATTGGTACCATATGCGATTGTCTATTTCTAATTCAGAAATATATAAGACATGTTTTTTAACTGTCTTCTGATTTAATATTTTATTAAATTTAGAAAGGTCATTTTCCGTTAATAAGCTGATTATATAATAGTTTTCTATAGCTAATTTTTTATCGTCTTCTTCAGTCGATGGTTTTTTGGAAATTGGAATTGTGATTGGTGGTGTTTCAGTAAATTCTTCTGCTTTCACCAATAGTTGTTCAGCGATTGAATATTTTTTGTGTATTTCAGTTTTTTTAGAGAGTTGTATTTCAGTTTCTGAAACAAGTCCGAGAAAGGCATCTGGGTAGCGTTTTTTTATTATGTTTAATGTTTTAATTGCCGATGCCCTGGTTTTAAAGAAACCAAGTCTCAGACTGTTCCACTTCTTTTTTTTGTAATTTATCTTTGCGGTGTAAAAACGTCGGCTTTCATCTAGGGTGATTTTTGGCAGGCTTTTATTATTAAAGTTTTTTTGTGATGATGCAATGTTGATTATATATAGCTTTTCTTCTGCTTGTACAGGCGTAGCAAAAGCTATTGTTAATAGTAAAATTATAGCGTTCAGTAAAACACCAGAGAAAGATGTATGCAGTCGATTTTGAATATTCATTGATAGCTGTAGCTCTTAATTTTGGCCATAGATAACAATGGAAAGACTGCGGTGATCGTTTCCCTGTATTACGTCATAAGAAACATCTTTTGTGAAATATAACAGTATTGAGTTTGAAGTGTTGCTTATATTTTCAAACACAACGTCAGTAAGCCCTGTATCAGAATTAACGCGAATGGATTCTGATCTAAGTGTGGATATGCCATTTCTTGTTAGTGTGCCGGGCAGGGTAACTACTATATTAATAGTGTTCCCCTTGTTTTCTGGGCTATGAGAAAGATAGGCGATAGGTCTTTTAAATAATACTTTGATGACAGCGTTATAGTCAGCTTTTGTAATAACGACATCGTCTAGTACTTCAATTGCTGTCTGTTGTGCCTGTACTGAGCATGAATAAAAGACAATGCTGTATAGCAAACCAGCATAGAGAAAAAATTTAGTTCTGTTGAGCTTTATTTTCTTAATCATCCCAGGTTCCATCTCTTACACTGTGCTCAGGGCTGCTCTTATGGCACAAGCCCGCGCAATTTCGTAATGCACTTAACGACAGGTTTTCATGTTTGTCGATTCGATAATCATTCGCATGACAGCCTGCACATGAGGGCTGATAGGTCGGTGAAGGCCAGGAAATGATTTCATTATTCGTTGTATGGCATGCGAGACAACCGGGGTTACCACGATGATCACCTGGATAGTTTCCTCCGCTATGGCTAAAGCTTGTACTTGTCCAGCTACTGGTTGAGTTATGGCATGTATCGCATTGTTGAGATGTTATAAAGTGGCTAGCCGATTTACCTATTGCTGTCGTTCCGTTATGGCAGCTAGAGCAGCTACCATTAATCTGGCTATGATCTACTTTTGTTGCAGGCTTCCAGTTAGTTGAGGCATGGCACGATTCGCAAGAAGTGCTAGATAAAATATGGTTAGCTGATTTCCCCGGTGCGGTGGTGCCATTATGGCAACTAAAACAATTACTCGAAAGATTTGTATGATCTATACGCGCACCTAACCAACTGCTCGTGTTATGGCATGCATCGCACTGCAATGTGGTTGGCGAATGTGTTGCATGTTTTCCTGTGGCAATATTTCCGTTGTGACAATTCGAGCAACTTCCAAGTACCTCGGCATGATCTACGCGAATAACTGATGCCCAGACTGAGTTATTGTGGCAAGCATCGCAATTATTAGAGCTTTGTATATGGCCTACATTTTTGCCGTCTGCAATCACGCCATTGTGACAATTTGCACAACTCCCCATGACCGCGGGATGGTAGACAGTTTTAACTGGTGACCAGGCCGATGTGAGATGACATGCTTCACAAACATTATTGGTTAGGATGTGCAGTGAGCTTTTTCCATCTGCGATGGAATTATTGTGGCAGCTTACGCATGATGCAGTAATAGTTGTGTGATCTATTCTTGCACCTGCCCAGGTCGCCGAGGTATGACAACTGTCGCACTGTTCTGTTGTTGGAACATGCGTTACAGATTTGCCGAGTGCAATATTTCCATTGTGACAACTGGAACAGCTGCCCATCACTTGAGTGTGATCAACTCGGCTTACTGGAGACCAGCCAGATGTTAAATGGCAGCTATCGCATTGTTCTGATGAGCTGACGTGGAATGGACTTTTGCCCGTTGCAATTGAACCATTGTGGCAACTGTTACAGCTGGCTGTGATGTTGGAGTGATCCATTTTTGCGCCGTTCCAGGTAACCGTTGAATGGCAGCTTTCACATCGATCATGAGTAGTGAAATGGGTGGAGGATTTTCCAATAGAAATATTTCCGTTATGGCAACTGTTACAGCTGCCCTGTACTTCGCTGTGATCTACACGGTTAACTGTTGTCCAGCTAACGGGGAGGTGGCAGGAATCACAGTTGTTAGAGCTTTGAATATGGCTGTTCGATTTAGCGGATGCACTAACGCGGGATGCGCTTGAGTGACAGGAATTACAGTTAGATGAAACGCCCTTAAAAACACCGTATTGGTGGCAGCTTTCGCATTCAACCGTACGGTGTGAGCCAGTTAGTGGGAAGCCCGTATCGAAGTGATCGAATGAGGTTTCGGCATGTACTGCCTGACTAACAAGCAGTAGTGAACTGATCATTATTGAAAATAAGATAGAGGCTATCTTATTGAAATAACTGTATTTTTCCATGTCTAATTCGCTATATTGCTTGCGTTTGGCAGCGGGGAGTAATGATCATACTATAACCCCTTATTATAAAAATGGGAATAATATCCCATTTTTATAATGTCAGGTCGGAGAATTTATCAGTGTTGTGACACTGCTCGCAGTTCTTACCGAAGCCACCGCGGTGCTTGTCATCTTGAAAATGACAGGTCGCACAGGTCGATGATTCATTGACGTCAGAATCGGTTGGCTCTGTGTGGCAGGCTTTACATTGTAAATTTTTATGTGAGCCGTTGAGTGTGAAATGTGTTTGTTTATTGTGATTGAAGAGCCATGCATTCCAGCTATTGGGGTTATGGCACTGGTGACAGTTAGGACCTAGCGTTTTGTCGTGCATATCATCGGCCTTATGGCATGAATAACAGGCAGGGCTGGCATCTTTAAATTTCTGGCTGCTATGGCATTCGTCGCATGAAGCGATGGCGTGCTGGCCAATAAGAGGGAACTGTGTGATGTCGTGATTAAATTTTATATTCGCGCGCCAGCTGGTATCGGTATGGCAGTTATTGCATTGCTTACCTTCCTGACCCTTGTGTACATCATCTACCTTATGACAGCTTAGGCAATCTCTCTTTAATTTGTTTTTATGTATGTCGCCCTGATGACATGTGTTACAACTCAATTTTGCATGTCGTCCTTTTAATGCAAATTTTGTATCTCGATTGTGTGAGAATTTATTTTTTCTCCAGCTTGTAGTGCTGTGACAGCTTTGACACTTTTTGCCGTTACGTCCGTTATGGGTGTCATCAGATTGATGACATGAAATACATGTCTTTTTAGGTTTCTTTTTGTAGATATTAGCATTGCCGATATGGCAGGCATCACACTGCACTTTTTTGTGCTTACCTGTGAGAGGGTATTTGGTTTTTCTGTCATGGTCGAAGCGTGCTTTTTTCCAGTCTGTTTCGCTGTGACATGTAGCGCATTTTTTACCATAGCGTGTGTTGTGTGCATCATCTAATGCATGACATGAATAACATTGCGTGGGTGTTTTTTTATGGCGATTATCCGGGTGGCAGCTTACGCAAAGTGTTTTTTTGTGCTTTCCTTTTAGAGGGAAGTCAGTTTTAGAGTGATCAAAAGAAAGTTTTTTCCACGATGATTCGTTATGACAGCTTTGACATTTTTTCCCCAGTTTTTCATTGTGGGGATCATTGTCTTTATGGCAGCTATGACAGGTTGATGTTGCTTCACGATATTTCTTGTCTTTAAGGTGGCATGAATTACATCCAAGCTGTTTGTGTCTTCCGTTTAACTTGAAATCTGTATGCTGGTGATTAAATGTTTGTTTGTCTAATGGAATAATGTTGGTGTCACGTCCTTTGTGATCAGTGTGGCATTGTTTACATTCCTGTTTAAATGCTAAAACGTTCTTTCCATGAAAGCCTTGTTTTTCTTTTATATCTTTAGCAATGTCTTTATGACAATCTATGCATAAATTACTTTGCTCTTTTTTAGAGAAATTCGAATGACAATTTGAGCAGTCTCCTTCGTATTTTTTATGACCGTCTATGAGTTTTCCGGGCATCATCAGTGACTCGAAGCGGGACGCTTGTGAGGTCTGAGCTAACAGTGTTAGTGATAAAATTAATAATTTAACTAACAGGGAGAAAAAGTTTTTTGTAGTGATCATTTTAAGGCTATGGCCTGTTAATACATATGTACGGCGACGACATGTATTACGCCGGTTATCAACATCATTATAAAAAGTGGAAAATGAAAGGTATGCCACAATGCAAATAGTCGCTCGTACATTGAAAACTGACAAACCTTAATACTTGTATTTAGATAGTGGTGTACATAACGGTTCAGTGTTTTTAGGTAGCGCTTTGTATGAAGAGGAGTCCATTGATATTGTTTTGCATGTGCAAGAACAATTTTCTTGAGTTTAAATGGTAGGAAAATACTCTTAATGCGTATTTTTGTTCCTATGATGAAATAGCGCCTGATGCTTTCACCTAATGTGAAGGATGTCTCTAATGTGTTTTCAAATTGCGTGAATTCTTCTTTAAGTTCAGGTGTAATATTGTAAATAACCTGTAGCTTGCCTTTTTCATCTTCAATGTTTTTTATAAGTTCGGCCAGAGATGCTTTTTGGCCATATAGCCCAAAGTGAATTTTTGAGTAAAAGTAACGTCCGATAAAACCGCTGGAAGCAACTATGATCATACAGACTAATGCTATTGTGCTATTTAAAGAGCCGGTACTGAAATTAGAGTGGTAAAGAATAGCCATAGGCCCGGCAACGCCGAATAGCATATGTGTTTTAAACCAAAACCTGACCGAACCCATATAGCGAGCATTTTTTAATTTTTTACGAATAGGGTAAATAATAAGTAGCAACATAAGGCTGCCCCCAATAATACCCAGCCAATAACCCAGACCGCTTTCAGCAGTCAGTAATTCTTCTTCTCTAAGCAGGAAGCCGGCAAAAATGAGAGAAGAGATAAACAGCAGGCTCAAAAAATTATATATAGTTTTACTATAAGCAGAGAGGTCCAGCTTAAGGAGTTGCTCTATGCGTGTAAGAGACACTGAGCCTGGATTTTCTGTGGTATTAAGGTTTTCCATAATGTCTGCCATTACGCGGATTAAATAATAGTTAAAGCTATAATTGGGAATTTAGTCCCACAAATAATACAATATTTGTGGGATTATGTCAGAAGTGAGTTAAGTAACTGTGAATAGGGCAGCAAAAAAATACCTTTAGCTGATGAAAATGGACTAAATTTCGTTAACAGAAACAAAGTGAGATAAATGTAAGTGGATGATTTTTTTATAATAATTGTGTATGGCTTGCCCTTGTTGGTGATTTATAGCCTGTTTACACTGAGCAAGCGCAAGAAGCAACGCGTGAATCTGGAAATGTTACAGGAAAATCAGAAAATCGGACTCACAGAGCCCGCATCCATTCACCCTGTTATTGATCCCAATATCTGCAAGGGTTGTGGTGCCTGCGTAAATGCATGCCCAGAAAGAGAAAAGCAGGTGCTAGGCATTATTGCTGGGAAAGCAGCACTGATAAATCCAACCTCGTGTATCGGGCATGGTGCTTGCAAAGCTGCCTGTCCATTTGATGCGATAACACTGGTATTTGGTTCTGAACGTCGGGGTGTTGATATACCCAATGTCTCAGCTGATTTTGAAACGAATGTGCCGGGGATGTATATAGCTGGTGAGCTTGGCGGAATGGGGCTTATTCGTAATGCTGTGACGCAAGGTGTACAGGCGATGGATGCAATTGCGAAAAATAAGCGACTGAGCAGTAAGGGTAACCAAGCGGGTGATATTCTTGATGTGGTAATTATTGGTGCTGGCCCTGCAGGATTTGCCGCCACATTATCGGCAATGCAAAAAAAATTAAAGCATGTGACATTAGAACAAGAATCGTTAGGTGGTACGGTGTTTAATTTTCCGCGGGGTAAATTGGTAATGACGGCACCGGTTGAATTACCTTTAGCTGGGAAAATGAAATTTACAGAAACCAGTAAAGAGAAGTTACTGGAGTTTTGGCAAAAGATAGAACAAGACCATGAGGTCATCATTAACTATGAGCAAAATGTAAAAGATATTATGCGGGGTGAAGACTTTTTTGAAGTTGTAACTGACGATGCGAGTTATAAAACAAAAACAGTATTGCTGAGTATTGGTCGTAGAGGCACACCAAGAAAATTAGGTGTGCCTGGAGAAGATCAAGCAAAGGTAGTGTATCGATTAATAGATTCTGAACAGTATCGTGATATGCATGTGCTTGTTGTGGGTGGTGGGGATAGTGCACTTGAAGCTGCAATTAGTATTGCAGAAGAAAAAGGAAGCACAGTGACTTTGTCATATCGCAGTGAAGCATTTTCCAGAGCGAAAGAAAAAAATAGATTGAAAGTTGATCAGGCGGTAGCTAATGGTTTAATGAATGTCATTTTTAAATCGACTATTAGTGAAATCAAGGAGAAGACCGTGAAAATAAAGAATCAGGATGAAATTATTGAAATACCTAATGATGCAGTTATTGTAAATGCAGGTGGAATATTGCCTACGCCATTTTTAAAGCAGGTGGGCATAGAAATAGAAACGAAGTATGGTACAGCGTAAATTAAATTTGCAGAGTATATTTTCTATGAGCATGCTGAATAAGATAATTTTAATTCTCATGTTAGTATTTGTTTGCGCGCCATTGTCCTATGCAGATGAAATACAAGATGCGAAGCGTGCAATTAGTTTGCGTGATTATAGTAAGGCCTTTTCAATATATTCAAAATTGTCAAAAAATAATAATGCAGAGGCGCAGTACCGACTCGCATCAATGTACAAGTCAGGAAAAGGTATCAGTAAAAATTTAAAATCGGCAACTTACTGGTATACAAAGTCTGCTCGTAATGGATATGTTAAAGCACAGTTTAATTTAGCTGGAATATATGAAGAAAAAGGCGATATTAAAAAGGCAAAATACTGGTATGAAAAAGCGGCTAAAAAAGGAGATTCACGTAGTAAGGTCAAGCTCAATAAATTATCTAAAAGTACAGTGCTAAATATTGTCGGTAATCCTCATGTGTTACTGGAAAGAGCCATTATAAAAAAAGATTATAAATTAATCGAGAGTCTATTGAGTCGGAGAATTAATTTAAACAAGGCTAACAAATACGGTAAGACGCCATTGATTATTGCAGCGGAACAGTCTGATATAAAAGCAGTTGAGATGTTGTTGAATAAGCCAATAAAAATAGACCGTAAAGACAGGTATGGCGATAATGCTCTATTGATATCTTCAGGGTTGGGGGATGACAAAATAGTTGCACGCCTTATACAGGCGAGGGCTAATGTTAATATTGTAGATAAATTGGGTAATACACCGTTGATGCTAAGCTCAGGTGTTGGCAATAAGCAATCTGTAGATATGCTGTTAAAAAATAAAGCGAAGACTGATGTTGTAAATTCAAGCGGTAAAAAAGCCATTGATTTGGCTAATCAGCATGAATATACAGAAATTGTTGAACAGTTAAAAAAATACGGTTCAACATTAACGGCAAGTAAGAAGACGAATAACAAGAGAAAAATTGCAAGTATTGAGCAAATCAAATCAATGCGTTCAACGGGTAAAAATAAGAATCAGGCATACAGGGGATGGAGTGAGCTAATGATTGCGGCCTGGTTAGGGCAGCCATCGATGGTTAATAAATTGTTGAAGAGGAATCCTGAGTTAATTAACAGGCAGGATGAGGAAAGACATAGTGCGTTATCACGCGCCGCTATTAAAGGTGATGCTCGAATTGTGGAGTCTCTACTCAAGGCTGGTGCAAATACTGAGCTGGCGCATAAGTCGGGGAGAACGGCGCTGCTTTGGGCTGCAGAGCTTGGGTATGTTGACGTTATAAAACTATTGCTTGAAAGTGGAACGAATGCTAATGCTGTAACTAAGTCAGGTGATGGTGCTTTGCATCTTGCTGCAGCGGTTAATAAATCTACCATTGGGACGCTATTGATTGAATACTCTATAAATATAAATACGCAGAATAATAATAAAGAAACACCCTTGATGCTGGCGATAGAAAACTCAAATGAGAGTTTGGTGAAATTATTGTTGGCAGAAAAATGTAATTTATCCCTGCGAAATAAGGAGCAGAGAAACGCCTTGTGGTATGCGGTAAGTCAGGACGATAAAAATATATTGCGGGCATTACTTGTCTCCGGGATAGAGATAAATGCACAAGATCAGCAAGGGCTTACGGTATTTCATCAGGCGGCAAAAATGGGGAGCGCTGAAGTAGTTGATGAATTAATAGGTGCAGGAGCACAGATTGATATACAAAACAAGATGGGTAACACGGCATTAATTTTAGCGGCTGACATGGGGCGGAGTGCTTTGGTTGATGTACTGTTACAGGCCGGTGTGGATGTTAATGTACAAAATGAACTGGGCGATACGGCATTGCTAAGAGCAGTAGTAAATAATCATCTGGCGGTTGTAAAGAGGCTGCTGAAAACAGAGGTAGACATAGGCATTAAAAATAAGAGGAGAGAAAGGGCATTGTCAGTTGCAAAGGCGGCTGATTATACGGAAATTGTAGAAGTACTCAGTGAATATAAAGATCAACAAGGTATACTTGGTTTATTTTAAATAAGTTGCCAGAATAAAACTATGCTTGGATATGAAAATATAACATTGAAATACAAGGCGCTGTGGTTGCTCATTGGTTTGTGTATGGTGATATTTATTGTTTACTCATCGTTAGTTAGTGATCCTATGAATGTTGATATGGGTATAGAGTGGCAGGATAAGGTGCTACATACAACGGGTTACTTTGGCTTAATGGGCTGGTTTATGCAAATTTTTCATCAGCAGAAAACGCACTATGTTTTGGCGGCGTTGTTTATCGCGATGGGTGTTAGCTTGGAATTCTTACAGGACTTCGGCGGGGTACGCTACTTCGAAGTTAGTGATATGTTTGCCAATACATTGGGCGTGTTGCTGGCATGGTCACTGGTTATGACGCCTTTCCCAAAATTACTAAGCTGGTTTGAAAGTAAGTTACTTTTAAATAAATAAAAAGTTTATGTATTTAAGGGGTGTTTTTTAAAATTTAAGCATTGCGAGAATAAATTGAAATCATCTAGTATTGTATACTCATAATTTATTGTATCGGAGAGAGTTGTTTGTCCAGCGCCGATTGCCTTGCTGTATGAATCGCTTCCGCCATCTCCTTGCCCTGTAGACCTGCATCTTTAAAAGCCTGAATGTCTATATTTTTAATAATGCTCAGGGCTTCGCGATAACGATCGGCTTGTGGGTAATCTTTGTTTTCATAACCAGTGCGCCCGCGACTGTCTGCAATGCATGCGATTAAAAACTGTTCATAACGTTCGGGTTTTCTTAAACCATCTAGTTTTTCAATAGTGCGTAATAACGTGGAATTTTTAATTTCGAATGCACGGTGTACATGTAAATGAAACTCGGCAGTAATGCAGGCGAGCTCCTGAAAGTTTTTAGGTATACGCAGGCGTTTACATAATTGTCGAATGGGTTTTATGCCACCAGCCTCATGGCCATAGTGGCTGGGCCATTTGTCTTTTGGCGTAAGGGCTTTGCCTAAATCGTGACACAGGGCAGCAAAGCGTGTGACGGGTTCTTCGCTTAAAAGTGTTGCCTGTTGCAGCACCATAATAGTGTGGATACCGGTGTCTATTTCCGGGTGGTGTTCGATGGGTTGGGGTACGCCGAATAGCGCATCTATTTCTGGGAGAATCACTTTTAGTGCGCCACAGCTTTGTAGTACTTCAATAAATACTTCTGGATTACGTTCGCCGAGTGCCTTGTGAAATTCCTGCCATACGCGCTCGGCAACCAGTGAATCAACTTCACCACTTTCCACCATGCTGCGCATCAGTTCATTAGTTTCCTCGGCGACTGTAAAACCTAAGTGTGAATAACGGGCGGCAAATCGCGCGACGCGTAATACGCGTACTGGGTCTTCACTAAAGGCAGGGGATACATGGCGAAGTAGTTTTTTTTCTATATCAGCCTGGCCATTGTAGGGGTCGTAAAGATTACCTTCTTCATCTTCTGCGATGGCATTGATTGTGAGGTCGCGACGAATTAAATCTTCTTCCAGTGTGACATCTGGTGATGCATGAACCTCAAAGCCTTTATAGCCGAGCGCAATATTTCTCTCTGTTCTTGCCAGTGCGTGTTCATCTTTGGTTTTTGGGTGTAAAAAAACCGGGAAGTCTTTACCTACCTGTTGATAGCCTAGTTCTAGCATTTGTTCGACGGTGGCACCGACAACAACCCAGTCTCTTTCTTTGACAGGGTAGTTTAATAATTGATCGCGGACTGCACCGCCGACTAGATAGGTTTTCATTTTAAAAGTATACGGTGTGATGCATTAAAGAAAAAGTGATTATGTATAAATAACTACTTAGAGTGTTTTGACTAATCGGAAGATAAATACATGCGAATAAAAAAGCACAACGGCTAAAAACCGTTGTGCCTTTTGAGACTGAGAATATCGGCAAGTAGCGTCGAGCTTATTTGGTTAATATTGCCTGTGCTGCTGCAATAGCAACGCCCTGGTTGCATTTGTCACCCAATGCCGCTTCAAGTGCTGCTAAGCACAGCATGATATTTTCCGCACGGCTACTGTGACCCATCAGGCCAATTCGCCATACTTTTCCAGCAAGAGCGCCAAGACCTGCACCTATTTCAAGGTTGAACTCATTCAGTAAAATGCCACGTACTTCGGCATCATCTACACCTTCTGGAATTGTGACAGAGTTAAGCTGTGGTAGGCGATCTGCTTCGTTTACAACGAACGTTAGGCCCATTGCTTCTAAGCCAGCACGAAGAGCCAGGTGATTGTCAGCATGACGTTTCCACGCATTTTCCAGACCTTCGTCCTGTAGCATTACTAATGCTTCGTGTAATGCGTACATCGCGTTAACCGGTGCTGTGTGATGGTAAGCGCGCTTTGCGTTGCCACCCCAGTAACCCATTACCAGATTCATATCCAGGAACCAGCTTTGCACTGGAGTTTTACGGCTTTTGATAACTTCAGTGGCTTTATCACTGAAACTCACAGGCGAAATGCCAGGAGTACAGGACATGCATTTTTGTGTGCCCGAGTAAATTGCATCAATGCCCCAGTCATCTACGCGTAGTTCTGAACCACCAAGCGATGTAACTGCATCTACGATGCTTAGGCAGTCGTATTTACGAGCTAATTCACATAGTGTTTTAGCGTCTGACACGGCACCAGTTGATGTTTCGGCATGAACGAATGCGAGAATTTTTGCATCTGGGTGAGCTTTAAGTGCTTCTTCTGCTTTGTCACAGTCAACAGCACTGCCCCATTCGTCTTCAACCATTACCGCTGTACCGCCCATACGCGTTACATTTTCTTTCATGCGGCCACCGAATACGCCGTTTTGGCAGATGATAACTTTGTCGCCTGCTTCTACCAGGTTGGCAAAACATGTTTCCATGCCAGCAGAGCCAGGAGCAGATACCGCAATAGTCAGCTGGTTTTTAGTTTGAAATGCGTACTGTAGTAAGGTTTTTACTTCGTCCATCATGCCGACAAATGCGGGATCCAGATGACCAATGGTTGGACGTGCTAGTGCGCTCAAAATTCTTGGATGTACGTCCGAAGGGCCAGGGCCCAAAAGTGTACGTACTGGAGGTTGAAATGATGTAATGCTCATAAGTAATCCTGGGTATCTAATTTAATAAACTCTGGGGAGATTTGTCGGCCGCATAGACAGACCTGATTATCTAAAGAAGTGGATAATGCCACAAAAGTGGCGGAAAAACTCCCCGGTTTTTTAGGTGAATTAGTCAGGTGTGGAAAATGGATGGCTAAAAAACTTTTGTATAACGGCTATCAACTGCCTTTCCTGTACAGGTTTTGCCATGAAGTCATCCATGCCTGCACTCAAGCATTGAATGCGGTCATCCTCTGTGGCTTTTGCCGTTAGGGCGACAATGGGCAGATGGGCGTGTTTTTGCTCTAGTTTTCGCCATTGGCGAGTCGTCTCAAGTCCGTCCATATTAGGCATATTGATATCCATAAACACCATGTCATAGGGGTGCTTATGCATGGCGTACAAGGCGGTATTGCCATCGGTAGCAATGTCTACGTTATGGCCAAGATCGGTGAGGTGACTATAGATAACACTGGCATTCACTTCATTGTCTTCGGCGATGAGAATGTTCAAGCTGTGTTGTTTGGGGTTTATGGGTTCAATAGTATGAGTTTGCTTATTAAGTATATTGTTAAGCGCTTTGATCAGGTTATTTAGAGAAATAGGCTTAATAATGTTTTCTTCTACTGCAGGTAATTTTTCTATTTCTATCTGCTCAATATTATGTAAGTAGGAGGCATATAAAATCGGTGTATTGCAGTTTGCTTCTCCACGTATACGTAAAGCCAGTTCGTAACAGCTTCGGTGTTTTCTATCTTCACCTAAAATAAGAACATCGAAAGGAGTGTTTTTTTGTTGGCTCCATATAATATGTGCAATCAGATTGTCATGACCCGTTGTTGCGTACACTTCCATACCTAGTAGACGGCAATATTTTTCCAGCACATTTTTATTGTTTTCATTAGGCTCAAAGATTAAGGCGCGTTTCTCTGCAAAGCGTAAATCCTGAATTTTTTTCGGTTGTAATTGTTCCCAGTTAAAACGTAAGTTAAATCTAATATCAGTTTTGCTACTGAAATGAATTTCAAATAACCCATCCATGAGTCTTGTTAGTTGATAACTAATACGTAATGGCAGAGCATCATTAGTTTCGGGTATCTGACTTGATGTTAGGTGCTCGATATTTAAATTTTGTGTGAACTGTATTTCTATACAACTATTAACAGTATTATTAGTTCCGGCTTCACTAGAATATGCACTAAGGTAAATGTCATGTTGGCTACTGTGCTCAATAGCATAGCGAATTAAGTTGGAGAGCAATTGGCGAAAACGTTGAGAGTCTAAATTAACTTCATCAGGTATGGATTTGTCGATGTAGCAGGAAAGCTCAATATCTCTTTCGTAGCTGAGTGGAGCCAGGCTATGAATTAAACTATCAATAAGTAAGCGAGGGCTTGATTGAGATTGATTGAATGAAACTTTGCCTTTTTCAATGCTGGAAAAATCAATCACGTCATCAATAATATCTTGTAAGGCATGGCTCGACTGACTAAGTGCTTGCAAATATTGTTTTTGCTGATGATCCAGGTTTGTTTTGTTTAGGAGATTGACCATACCAACGATTCCACCAATAGGTGTGCGTATCTGGTGGGTCATATTAGAAAGAAATTCAGTTTTGGCATTGTTTGCCTGTATGGCGGTATCTGCGGTATGCATCAGGCGTTTTTGTAAAGAGTATAAGTATGCAGGTAGCGCAATAATAAGCAGTAGAAAGGCGATGGCTTCAAGTGTGAGCAAGTGCCATGCATTTTCTGTAAGTAAAAGCAGGTTGTAACCAATTAAGGTTAGAACAACCGCTGCGCCTAAAAAGCGTAATCCATAGCGAGTGCCGTATCCAATGTAGATCCACAGATATACCAGTACATATACGCTGTTAATTCCACCTGTTAAATAAGATGAGAAAGTGGTGCTAGCTATATCAAATAGAAGTGCGCTATAACGACGAGGGGTAGATTCGGCTTTCCAGAATATGCTGAGAATATTGAGAAAGCTTAGGCTGAAAAATATAATGGTAAATAGTTTAAGTACTTCATGTGATGCCTCAAAGTACCCGCTGTCAATACCCGCAGAAATGTAGAAGAAAGTGAGAGTGCCTATGCATAGACGAATAATAGATTGTATAAATTCACTGTTCTTCAGCTTATCCATAGCCATTGCCAAAAATTTATCATAGAAGGCTGGATCATAGCACAGGATATAAATTTAGCGTTACAGTAAGTTCCTTCTGGATTGCTTTCGGAATAGCTCATTGTTATAAAATTTACTATTACGAGTAAGGTAGGTTGGATAATGGATCTTAGTCATTCTGATATAAATCGATGTTTATGGTCATTTTTTCAGAGAGTAAGTGGTGTAGCTCTTTCAGTGTAAATGTTTCAGGTTCGAAAAGGTCTATGTTTTTGCATAAATAATGCCTTGACACGAAGTGGTATTTAACACAATCTATTTCGCATGATTACAAATTTCACAGTCAAACGAATTGCCGCCTTACTACGCCGACTATGGTGTGTGGTGCATTACTGTGAGCATGTTTTGTAAATATAGAATTAAAAAATAATTCAAGACAAAAAGGCCACAGGTATTAATATCTGTGGCCTTTTTCGTTATGCAGGCATTACGGTAAATTAGTAATGCCAGATAGGGAACAAATAAGTGACAAATCAAAATTTAAA
>Ga0316204_10003358_pt1 | contig 32378 bp, 26 predicted proteins | sample 6monrhotite_MG_2_FD_205661 | JGI IMG/M metagenome (GOLD analysis project Ga0316204, IMG submission 205661) | Microbial mat bacterial communities from mineral coupon in-situ incubated in ocean water Damariscotta River, Maine, United States -... | ecosystem: Environmental > Aquatic > Marine >... | reverse complement strand
CTCCAGCTCGCCCCGGATGACGTACACGGCCTGGGTCTCGCGCAGGTGGGTGTGCGGGGCCAGCAGCTGCTTGGGCTGGAGGCAGCCCTCCATCATGGAGAAGTAGCCGTCCATGTCCTGGGCGCGGATCTTGAGCACCATGCCGCTGTCGACCTTCTCGCCCTCTCCGGGGCGGATGACACAGCTCTCGGCGTCGTAGGTGCTGGTGTGGGTCAGCTTATCGGTCATGCGAGCTCCTGGGGCGGTGCACTGGGGGGGTGGTGGGCATGCGGAATGTAGGCCCGTTCGGCTGGCAACAATCGGCCACCCGGTGTTCAGCGAGCGGCCACTGGTGCGGCGCTCTGACGGTCAGCGGGGTTCAGCGCGGTCGGCCCGCCACAGCAGGACCGCCGCCACGATCAATCCCACCGTCATTGCGGCAAAGAAGAACACATTCTCCGGAACCCCCAGAATCGCGCTGTGCTCACCGGGCACCCGGAGCTGCCCCCCGTAGGCCCCCTCCGCCGCCACCGAGATCCAGAAGCCACCGACACAGCAGCACTGCAGGGCCAACGCCAGCCACAGGTTGCGGCTGGTGGCCGGTCGGGCGACCCAGATCAGGTAGAGGTTGACCAGCCCTGACAGGCCCATGAACGCCAACATCCAGGCCAGGTGAAATCTGGCGTGCCCTACCCAGTCCGGGTGCAGCAGGTGGCTGCTGTTGCTGTCCCGCAGGATGGGCCCGAAGAACTCCAGCGCGGTCAGGGTGAGCAGGACTCGAACAGACAGCGGTGATTGTGTCACGATACGCTCCGGTGAGCAGCAGTGTGAGTAGTGAGAAGGACATGATTCCTCACAGAGTTGAAGTACACCGAATGGGGCCTCGGTTGATTGTGTCCAGTTACCCATGGCACCGGATATGCTCAGAGGGTAGCCCAGAGCTGCTGGTCAGAATCTGCCATCGAATGTGCACATCCTGACCACGTCACCAGCGGGCTTCCTCATCGCACACTCCCCAGTGCGACAGCCGCGCTGATTGTGTGCCAGAACAGCTATCGCCCATGCTCAGCTCTCCGGCAGATCCCGGAACATCTCGAAGACGCGCTGGGCGAACTCGGCCGCCCGTGGGTCCGCCCGGCTGGGCAGGAGCGAGGTCACCCGGAAGACCTCAGACCGACCGACCACATCCTCCAGCACGGGCACCAGCGCCCCGATGCCGGGGTCGTCAGGGATGTCGCCGTCCGGGGCGAAGGCGATCCCCCCGCCGGCCGAAGCGAGCCGGCGCAGCAGGCTCACATCCGGAGAGACCAGCCAGGGCGACACCCTGACCGAGCCGCCCGCTCGAAGCGGGAGATGATCCGTCGCGTGCACGGGCCCTCGCCACACCAGCAGGCGGTGTCTGCGCAGAGTGTCCGCGTCCTCTGGGACGCCGCGCGCGGCCAGGTACTCCGGAGACGCCATCAGGCGGGCGGGCGGACGGCGGAGGACGCGAGAGTACCAATCATCGGTCTCCGGCGGGGGGCCGAAGTGGAACATCAGATCGATCGAGGGGAGCTCGGGGCTGATCGGGTCGTGGAGCTCCTCCAGGCTGATGCGGACCCCCAGATCCGCGCCCTGAATGCCCAACAGGAGCTGTGTCACGATCGACTCAGGCATGCCTGGCGCCAGCCCGATTCGCACCAGACCGCCCGCCTGCGTAGCCGCGTGGCGAGCCTCCAGGACAGCCTCGCTGGCGCGCTCCACCAGCTGCCGCGAGCGCTCGACCAGCACCTGCCCCGCGCGCGTCATGCGGAGCCGCTGAGCGTCCCGGTGGATCAGCGGCACCCCCACCACGCCCTCCAGCTCCTCCAGGCGCCTGCGCACCGTCGCCCGCGAGACCCCCAGCTCCTTGGCGGCCGCCTGGATGGACCGCCGCTCCGCGACGGCGACCAGCGCCCTCACAGCCTCCAAGTCCAGGTTGGTGTTTCGTGTAGCCATTCTGACAGCATAGGCCCCGGCCATCACCGCAGTCCACCCGTTCACCGGCGCCCCCATGCTCAGGAGACAACCGGCGGGGTTCAGACCGTAGGGCGTCCCTGCAATCTGGCCTGTGTCCACCGGCAGCACGGCGATGTCAGCGGCGTCTTCGCGGAGCAGCTCACCGGACCGGGCTCGCACACCTCCGGCCCCCAGCGCCTCTCCGCGGGCACGTAGCGCCTTGACAGCGGCCCCGATTGAATCAATGCGGAAGCGCGCTTACAGCGCGAGGGCCGCCTCCAACATCTCGTCAGTCCCGCCAGCACATCCAGATGGCGAGCCTGGAGGCCACCGCAGCCCCGTCAGGGGCACCACGCCGACGCAGAGCGCCGCTGGCGCCTCTCCCTGGCCGAACAGTCCGGAAGAGACTTCTTTGCGCCCATGATCTACGGCAACCTGACTGTGTTGTACTGTCGGCAGCGCCGGGCCTGATCAGCGGCTCAGCAGAACAGCCCTGCGGCCAGACGCTGCGCGCCGCCGTGGTGAGGATGCGTCGGGCAACACTGAACACGAGCTTCGGAGCTCACTGGAGCAGCCTCCATGGTGTTCGATTCGGATCGGGTCGATGGTCTGATCACACAAAGCTCCGTGTCATCAAAGTACAGATAGTCTAATTTTTTTCTACAAAATCTAAGTTTACTCCTTGAGTCTTGTAAAGACTACAGATTCTTCTGGCGACCGGTACGCTGCAAAGCTACTCCACGGCCCCTGAGAGCAAGCGCTTTCAAAGGAGAACTCGATGAAGCACCTTAACTTCCTATCTATGGCCGCAGCCCTCACCCTCGTCGCCTGCACTGACAAGGGTGATGACACCGGCGTCCCCCTCGAGGACGACACGGGCGTGATCAACACCTCCCCCACGGACGACACGGAGACTACCGACGACACTGACGCGGGCGACGACACCGGCGGCACCACCGAGGCAGTCAACCCGTGCAACCCTGACGACCTGGAGAAGCCGCCGATCTGGGAAGCGCTCGAGGATCTCGACTGCGCCGATGACAGCGTACGGGTGCAGGCCGCCGCCGACGTGACTGCGGGTGCCACGGGGGACATGGTCGCCGAGCTGCTGCCCATCACCACACCCTTCAGCGAGGTGGAGGGAATGTGCCCCGTCAACGTGCACTGGCACCTCGGCGCGGAGCACCTGAACGAGGGCACCTACGACATCCCTGGTGATGACTGGCTGCACGACAATGATTCCGAGTACCACGCGGATCCCGATATCGAGCCGGGCAACTTCTGCCCCGACTACGACGCAGATGATCCCAAGTTCACGACGGAGTATGAGTTCGAGCACTGCTCCGAGCACATGCGCGTCGGGTACACCTACGAGATCCACTGGCCCCACTCCAACCTGGGCATGTGTGACACCGACTGGCAGTACCAGTCGCACTTCATGAACGGGGTCCTCTGCAAGGCCAACGAGGCCTACATGGACCCCGCCGACGCCGTGGACTCCGTCTTCGAGAGCCTGACGACCGAGATCGGCGTCCAGGCTCAGGTCTTCACCATCGTGAACGATCCCGCCTACGACTACCCGGACTGGGACGCGCTCGGGGGGTGGAACACAGACCTGGCGAGCGACGTCGCCATCTACCAGGGCTCGACCACCGGCCAGCAGGACGGCAACAACGTCTGCCGCGGCACCGGCGGCATGGTCACCTGGCAGGTCGATCGCGGCTGCCACCTCGTCTCGGCCAAGGCCGTCGACGAGCTTTGCAAGGTAATGAAGGAGCAGAAGGTCGACATGTCCGAGGACACCCACGCACACAACGCGCGCCAGACCACCGACCCAGCCATCACGACCGATATTCCGATGTAGTGGCGCGAGCGCCCGGGTCGACCGGCTCACCGGCGGCCCGGCCCCCCCGCGGGCCCGCTACCTCATTGGAGCGCGCCCGCAGCCAGGACGTCGCGGTGCAGGCCTGGACGATCCACGCCCCTGAGCAGAGAGATGCGGTCGCTGCTCGACATGGGCGAGCTCCGGCGTCATGACCGACATCAGCTCCGCTTCGGGTAGGGCCTCAAGCCGAGCTGCATTTCAGACCTTTCGGTGAGCGGCTGGGCCGCCAGCGCCGGGTCGGTGTACGCCTCCAGGCTCTCCTTGACCAGGGCGTAGACATCTTCGCGGCCCTGACTGGCGTCCACCTCCACCACCTTGTCCTTGCTCTTGAAGAGCTCCAGCGTGGGCAGCGTCTTCGCCTTGAACGTATCGAACCTCAGCTTCATGCTCTCGATGTTGTCGTCGCTGCGGCCCGAGTACTTGGCGCGCCCCAGGATGCGCTTCTCCAGCACCTCGTAAGGACACTCGAAGTGGAGCATCCCGGGCAGCTCGGCCTCGCGCCCGAAGATCTCGTACCACCCCTCCATGTTGTCGAGGGAGCGCGGGAAGCCGTCGAGCAGGAAGTTGATCTTGCCCGTCCTTCGCATGGCCGTCTCCATCGCCTTCTTGAGGAGCGTCACCGTGATCTCGTTGGGTACGAGCTCCCCGGCCGTGAGGTAGTTCTCGATGGTGGCGGCCGTCGGTCCCCCCGCCGCGCGCTCGGCGCGGAGGAGATCCCCCGTCGACAGGTGAGTCCAGCCGAGCTGTGTCGCGGCGAGCGAGCACATGGTGCCCTTGCCGCTGCCAGGGCCACCGAGGACGAAGACGACGTTGGGCTTGGGGAGCGGCTCTCTGGGGTCGAAGTGGTGAACCACCACGGTCGGAGCGGGCGCGACGCCCTTCTTGTAGATGTGCCACTCCCTGTCGGTGGGGGGCAGCTCATCCTCACAGGTGAAGTCGTAGGCCAGGTGCCCATCGAGACGACAGATCCGCCAGGACTTGTAGCTGTTGGAGTAGGAGAGCGCGGGGCTTCGCTCCCCCTTGCCGTCGGCGCGATCCCACGCCATCCTCCCGTTCCAGTAGCCGAGGCTGGACACGGTCCCTGACTCGGACTCGACGGGGGGCGCCGTCGAAGGCACAAAGAGCCCGTCCACCTCGGGAATACCGGCGCCGGAGACTTCGATGAACAGTGTGTTGGGCTTGAGCGCTTTGGAGTTCACGATGTTGTCCTTGGTGGTGATTCGGCCCCGCGGTCGCGTGCGGCGCAGTCCTGGTGGCGGAAGGTAGCTCAAAGCAGGCCCTCGGGCCGGTGTCGCCCTCTTGAGTTTCGTTCTTGCGCTCCCTGTGCCGTTCGGGGCTACATCACCGGCGGCATGGGCGCCCACGGCACCGGCCTGCCCCTGCGGTGAGCAGCGGCTCACGGTGACCCTCGGCGGCGGCGGAGCGGTGGACGCGCTGTACTTCAGCGGCGAGCGGTACGGGCGGGTGGAGTAGCTCCAGCTACAAGCTCCGGGTGCGGGTGCGCTGACGCCCCCGCTCAGCCCCACATCCTGAGCACACCCGACGACCTCACAGGGTGACTCGTGGAGCACAGCGCGGAGGGACAGCCAGCTATAGAGAGAGGGGACCGGAGAGATGAATGCTGTCGCTGCTGATGCTGATGCTGATGGGGTGCCTGCCCAAGCAGACCCTCCACCACAACAATCTGGAGCGGGACTACTTCGTGCATGTGCCGAAGGAGCTGCCGGCGGACGCGCCGCTGGTGTTCTTCCTGCACGGCTACAAAGGCAACGCGCGCATCTACTCGCTGGTCGGCATGAAGAAGCAGGCGGATGAGCTGGGCTTCGTGGTCGCCTTCCCCCAGGGCACCGAGACCTCTGAAGGCAAGACTTACTGGAACGCGCAGCTCACTATCGGCGACACCGACGACATCGGCTACCTGAGCGAGCTGGCGGCGCACCTCCAGGGCGAGCTCGGCCTCGATCCGACGCGGACCTACGCCACCGGCATCTCCAACGGCGGCTTCATGAGCTACACCCTGGCCTGCCAGGCTCCCGAGGTCTTTCACGGGGTGGGGTCGGTCATCGGCACCATGAGCGGCGAGACCTGGCAGACCTGTCCCGAGGCGTCAGTGCCCATCTTCCAGCTCTCGGGCACCGAGGACGACGTCGTGCCCATCGACGGCAGCATGGACCCCGAGAACGGCTGGGGAGGCGCGCCGGAGATGACCTCGGTCATCGAGCGATGGGCGAAGGTCAACGGCTGCACCGAGACGGTCTCGGTGGACGTCGACGATCAGGGCGCGACCACCGGCACCCGCCACACCGGCTGTGAGAGCGGCGCTGAGGTGCTGTACTTCGAGGTCGACGGCATGGGGCATGAGCTGCCGAAGTGGGGCTGGCAGGCCGAGCTCTCGCGGTTCCTGATGACCCTGCCCGCGCCTCAACCCGCGAACGACTGACCGCGGCATCAGAGGTTGTCGAGGGGCCCGAGGGTGTTGACCACATCAAAGCGGTTGTTTTGTACGCCGTTGGTGGGATCCCAGTGCACCCGCAGGTTGAGGTAGCCGTTCAGATCGAGGGGCTCGGCGTAGCTGGTTCGGGTGACCGCCGCGTAGTTCGAGGCGTCGATGTCCAGCGGCCCGGGGATGGCGCGGCGGGTGACCCCGAGGTTGAAGCTCAGATCGACGTGATCCCCGAGGTTCAGGTTTGACCAGGCCCAGGCGAACAGCACGTTCCGATCCAGGGGCGCGAGCAGCTGGGCCTTGGCGGCCAGATCGAGGCCCAGCTCCACGGTGTCGAAGCGGACCTCGCCCGTCGCCAGGAGCATGTGGGTCGCGAAGACCGCCGTCTCCTGGGCCAGCGCGTTCATCTGGTTGTAGTCGTCCGCCTGAACACCAGCCAGATAGGCGACCGCCAGCTGATTGCCGCGGGGGTCGTCCGACGGGAACCAGTCCCGGGAGATGCCCGCGTGGGCGCGGGTGGTGCGCTGGAAGTGGCCCTCCGGATCCTGATGACCGGCGCGAGCCAGCGCGCCGACGGACCAGGCGTCGTTGAGGTGACGCTCGACGAAGAACCGGGCATCGAGCGCATAGGACGAGGCGACCAGCTGAATGGTGTCGCCGTCGACCTCCAGCGAGGGCTGCCGGCTGAAGCTGTAGTTCGCGTTGAGCCTGCCCCCGAGTCGGCTGCGCTCGGTCGCCCGCGATGTGTTCAGGCCGCCCCAGAGATCCGCGGACTGGAAGTTCTCGCTGCGCGACCCCCACCCTCCCCCGTAGGCCGCGAAGCCCCACGGGGTTGTGTCAGCGCTGACCTCCGTGTGCGTCTCCGGCGCGGCCAGCGAGACGGACACGGCCTCGGGGTTCACCTGCCCCAGGTACACCGAGATCCCGCGGTTGAACGCCCGCTCCAGTCGCAGCCGCTGCTCGTCGGTTGTGGCCCGACTGTCGATGGCTTGCGTGATCGCGTAGACCGGCGGCGCCCCCGGCAGGGCGGAGACGAACCGCAGGTTCACCACGTCCTCCAGCGCGCGCTCGGTGACGTTCACATAGACCGTGACCTGATCGTCGCTGCGGGGAGCGGCCATGAGCAGCGCGCTGTGGTTGATGGTGCCGCGCAGGTAGGTGCAGACCTCGACCCGCGCCTGACTCTGGCACTCGACGTTGACCCCAAGCGGGGACCAGGTCAGCGCCGGGGCTTCCTGCGCGAGCGCGGTGGGTGAGAGCAGGACTGCGAGCAAGACAGAGTTCGGCATCGGTGGTTCTCGTTGGTTCAGGACTCAACACAGAGCAGTCGCCGGGCCGTGCGGCGTTGACGGCCACACAGACTCCCGTCGCGTCAGAGCGCGGTTGTTCTACGGCGCCTCACGGGCTGTGGACGAGGGCGGCCGTGGGTATCGCTCGAAGCCATTATGCTATTTTTATAGCACCATGCTAAAAAACTAACAAGGCCCATGACGCAACGTGACCTTCAGGTACCCGCGGCTGTCGCCTCCAAGGCCTCGGTCAGCAGCTTCTCGACGCCCAGATCATCGTAGTCCTTCGCCAACGCCATGAGCCGGGTCGCGAATGGATCCAGCGACGTGTCCCCCCCAGCCAGGGCCGCCGCTTGACGGATCAGCCCCGAGAGGTCGCCCTCCAGCGCCAGCGCCTCCAGCACCTCCAGCGCCGCACGCTCCGGCAGCACCTGCTCAGCGTCGGCCTCGATCAGCCCGGTCAGCGCCCCGGCGCGCGCGGGTCGCTCGACCTCGATGAGCGGGATCCTGAGGGTGAAGGTGCTGCCGACCCCCAGCGCGCTCTCCGCCGTCAGCTCCCCACCCATCACGCGCGCGATGCGGCGAGAGATCGCCAACCCCAGCCCTGTGCCTCTTGCCCGCTGCCGCGCGTCACCAGCCTGCTCAAACGGCTCGAAGATCGACTCGATCTTCGCCAGCGGGACGCCTGGCCCGGTGTCCTCCACGGACACCTGCAGGCCCCCGGACGCCGTCCGCTCGGCGCGCACCGAGATCGAGCCCGACGACGTGAACTTCACTGCGTTCCCCAACAGGTTCAGCACGATCTGACGCAGGCGGCGCGCGTCCGTCTCCACCCAGTCCGGCAGCTCAGGGTCCGACCACACCGTCAGCGACACCCCCGCGAGCGCCGTCGGCCGGCACAGCGAGACGACCTCCTCCACCAGCCCCGTCAGCTGGGACGGCGACACCTCCAGATCGATCTTGCCCGCTTCGATCTTGCTCAGGTCCAGCACGTCGTTGATGAGCGAGAGCAGGTGTCGCCCGCTCCGCTGGATGGTCGACACCGACTCCTGCTGGTTCCCGCTAAGCTCTCCCCCATCCAGCAGCATCTGCGCGTATCCCAGCACCGCGTTCAGCGGCGTGCGCAGCTCGTGGCTCATAAATCGAAGGAAGGCGCTCTTTGCGGCGCTCGCGGACTCGGCCCGCTCACGCGCCGACGCCAGCTCCGCCGTCCGCGCCAGCACCTTCTGCTCCAGCGTCTCAATCAGCGTCGCGTTCTCGACCGAGATGGCCGCCTGGGACAGCAGCACCCGCAGCAGCGCCACCCGCTGCGGCGTAAAGACCGCCCGGGTGCCGGCGTGCTCCAGATAGAGCACCGCCAGGAGCCGCCCCTGCTGCTCGATGGGCAGGCACAGCACGCTGCGTATGCCGCGGGCCGACACCTGCGGGTCCGACGCGAACAGCTCCGAGGCGGCGGCGTCATCGAGCACGACCTCCTCGCGGGTGCGCGCGACGTACTGCACGACCCCCTCGGGCCCCAGCCCGGAGCCGCGCAAGGGCACCGACATCCGGGAGACGCCGGGCGCGGGCTCCGCGACGCCCTGGGCGGTGACAATCAGCCCCGCCTTGGTGTCGCCGACGACCAGGCAGCGAGCCGCGCCGCTGACCTCCATCGCGATCTGGACGACGATCTCGACGAGCCGCCCGATCTCGAGCTCCTTGGCGATGGCCTGAGACGCGCGCACGACCGCCAACGCGTCGATGTTCAGCGACCCCGTGGTGGTCATCGAGCCCGACACATCCAGGCGGTCGGGGCGCTCCCCGATGTTCCCCAGCACCCCGGGGTGCCGAGCCGTGAGCCCGCGGGCGATGGCGTGAGCCCCCCACCGCTCCCAGGCGTAGCGCGCCTCGATCAGGTAGCCCCGCGCCGCGGTCGTCAGCCCGCCCTCCAGGCACGCCTCTCCAGCGCGCTGGAGAGCGATCGCCTCGTCGTTGACCAGCAGGTTGTCGCGGGCCGCTCGGGCCGCGCGCTCGAACCCGCTGAGCGCCGACTGCAGATCGCCGCGCGCGCTCGCCAGCTCAGCGCGGACCAGCACCGGGCGGTGGCCGTGTCCAGCCGGGTTGTGGCTCGCCCACCCGTCGAGCAGGACGAGCGACGCCTCGGCGCGGGCCAGCAGCGCCTCGCGAGCCTCGCTGTCTTTGCTGTATTCGCGCGCCAGCGCCAGACAGGCCAGCGCGTCCCACTGCTCCAGCACGACCTTGTGGATCAGCCCCGCGGCCCCGTGCAGGTTGCGCCGCGCCAGGTCAAACAGCGCCACCGACTGACGCCACTCGCCGCAGTACCCGGCCACCACACCCTTGACGCAGTGCAGGACGAACATGCTGGTCGAGTCCTGCAGCGACTCAAAGAGCGCGTGCATCACCGCCTCATCATAGACCTCGCCGGCCAGGACGATGGGATCGTCCGGCGCGCCCTGGAGGTTCAGGATGGCCTGATGCAGGACGCCGTGAACGGCCAGGCTGGGCTTCTGCCGGGTCTCCCGCATCGCCTCCGAGTAGAAGCGGGCGCTGTCCGCGATCACCGAGAGATCCGCGCCCGTATAGAAGCCGAAGATGGTGTGCATCATGCCGGCGTAGCCGGCGTACTCAAACTCCCCGATGTCCGCTGCCAGGTCAAACAGCTCGGCGTAGTCGAGCATGACCGCGGGCGCTGGTTCCTTCCAGTGCCGGCAGAAGCCGTAGTAGATGTGGCCCGCCCGAACCCGCAGCCGCCGGTCATCAAACCTGCCCGCCAGCCCCCACCCGAGCTGGCCGAAGGCGTAGCCCTCATCAATGTGACCGGCGTCGCAGAGCACAAGCCCCAGCAGGCTGAAGCCGTAGGCGGACTCCGGCGCCGGGCCGCGCTCGACGGTCATGCGGACCAGCTCGACGCCCAGCAGCGGCACCAGCATCTGGTTGATGAAGTAGGCCGGCGGGGCCAGGGTGCAGACCAGCTCCATCGCCAGCCGGGTCGTCGGGTCTTCGGGCGGCGGCAGCCCGGCGAGCGCGGAGAGGTCGACCCCCTCCAGCCGGGCAAAGGTGGCCCCCAGCGCCGCGCCCACGTCGTCCGGACCAGGCGCGCGCGGCAGCTCAACGCCCAGCAGGCCGAGCGCGTCCAGGCCCACAGCGACGGCGTCCGCGTTTCGATTCTGGGCGATGAGCGCGTCGATGCGCACCCGCAACGCCCGGATCCGATCCAGCTCGTCCCCGGCGTTGGCGATGGCCTCCTCGACCAGGGCCTCCATGCGCGGGTAGTCATTTGTCAGGTAGGCGGCGCGGGCCGCCGCCTGGACCACCTCCCGCGTCAGCGCGGGTCGCGTCGACCAGCCCTCGGGGCCCAGCAGCTCGCGCGCGTCTTGCAGGTAGCGGGCGGCGGGCGCGTACGCCGACGCGGACAGGGCCCGCAGGCCCGCCCGCAGGTCGAGCTCCACCAGCCGCGCGCGGGCGGCGGGCGCGGCGTACTCCCCGACGCCAGCGTTCAGGTGGTTGACGAGGTCAAACAGGGCGTCGTTCTCGCCCTGCGCCTCGCTCTGGATCAGCAGCCGCTGGCCGATCCGCCAGTGCAGGCGTCGCCGGACCTCGGCGGGCGCTCGCTCGTAGGCCGCCTGTTGGATGCGGTCGTGGGTGAACTGGTAGCGGCGATCGAGGCCAGGCGAGGCGGCGGGGATCTCCTCGATCAGCCCCGCCCGAAGGGGCGCGTCCAGCTCGCCGATGGCGTCGTCGAACGAGCGCTCGCGCACGTCGGCCAGCGCGCTCACCTCAAACTCCCCGCCGATCACCGCGGCGGCCTCAATCGACCGCTGAGCGGCCTCGGGCAGACGATCGAGCCCGGTCGCCAGGAAGTCGATCACGTTGTCGGTGACATCGAGCGCCGCGATGGCCTGCAGCTCCCAGCGCCAGGCCCCGGCCTCATCGTCCAGGGTCAGCAGCCCGCCGTCGGCCAGCGACTGCAGAAAGCGGCGCAGGAAGAACGGGTTGCCGCCGGTCTTCTCCCGGCACAGCGCCGCCAGCGCCGCGACGTCCTCGGGCGCGCAGCGCAGCGCGTCGGCGAGCAGCTCCGCCACATCGTTCTCGGCGAGCGGGCCCACGGAGAGCACGCGGGGCGGAGCGCCGGTCGCCCCCAGCACCTCGAGCATCGCCCGGAGCGGGTGCCCGGCGCCGACCTCGTTGTCGCGGTAGGCGCCGAGGAGCAGCACGTGGCCCCCGCCCGGGTCGGTGGCCAGCACGCGCAGCAGCTCCAGGCTGGGCCGATCCGCCCACTGCAGGTCGTCCATAAACAGCGCCAGCGGGCGCTCCGCGCTGGCCAGCACGCGCATGAAGCGCCGCACCGTGCGGTGCAGCCGCCCCTCGGACTCCAGCGGCGGCAGCGCGGGGACCGGCGGCTGGGGAGGCAGGACCAGCTCCAGGCCGGGGATGAGCTCCACGAGCAGCTGGCCGTTGGGCGCGATCGCCTCGGCCATGCGCGCCCGCCAGGGCTCGACCTCACCCAGCTGACCGGCGAGCAGTACGCGCACGAATTGCTGGAGCGCCTGGGCCAGGCTCGAGTAGGGGATGTCGCGCTTGAACTGGTCAAACTTGCCAGTGACAAACGCGCCCCGGGAGACCAGGGCGCGCTGGAGCTCCCGGACCAGACTGGTCTTGCCCATGCCAGCGCCGCCCTGCACGAGCGCGACCTCGCGCCCCCCCGCCGCGGCTCGCTCAAACGCGAGCAGCAGCGCGTCGAGCTCGCCCTCGCGACCGTAGAGCGCCTCCGGAGCGCTGAACTGCGCCGAGCGATCGTGCTGACCAGCCACAAAGCCGTCGCCGTCGATCTCACCGGCCACGATCGCGCGACAGCGCTCCAGATCGGCCAGGATCCCCCGGGCGCTCTGGTAGCGATCCCCGGCGCTCTTCTCCAGCAGCTTCGCGGCGACCGTCGAGAGCGCCAGGGGCACCGCGGGCGCGACCGCGCTCGCCGGCTCGGGGCGCCGGGCGATGTGCGCGTGCACCAGCTCCAGGGGGTCGACCGAGGTGAACGGCGGCCGGCCCGTGAGCAGCCAGTACAGCGTCGCGCCCAGCGAGTAGTAGTCGCTGCGGTAGTCCACGCTGCGGTTCATTCGGCCGGTCTGCTCGGGGGAGACGAACCGGAGGGTGCCCTGGAGCACCTGGGCGCTGCGCAGGGCAGCGGACTGCCGGGGCAGATCCGTGGAGAGCCCGAAGTCGATGAGCTTCAGGGCGCCGTCATCCGGGCTGACCACGATGTTCGAGGGGTTGATGTCGAGGTGCAGCACGCGGCGCTCGTGCACCCGCAGCAGGGCCCCCACGATCGCGATCGCGATCTCGACGGCGCGCGCCAGCGACGGCGGTCCATCGGCGTAGATGCGATCCAGCGACTGGGCGCCGAAGTCCTCCAGGACGAGCACGGGGATGTCCCCCTCGGTGAGCCAGCCCTCGACCGCCACGACGCCCGGCCCGGCCACCGCACAGGTGAGCGCGTGCTCGTCCCGGAACCGCGTCCGCTGCGCTGGGGTCGGGTACGGACCGCGCAGCATCTTCAGCACGACCGGTCGACCGTCGGCGACCCGGCGGGCCCGGTAGATGATGGCCTGGCCGCCCTCGTGCAGGCGCTCCAGAGCCGAAAAGCCAGTCGCCTTCATACATCGACCTCGGAGCGACGCGTACATCCGTCGGTGGAGCTGGATTCAAGAGAGTCACTGATAGCGTAGGGATTTACTGACCCACTGTCTGTAGAACGTGTGGCTCACTCTGTAGAATTTCTACGACATGACCCCCGCGGCGCGGCGCCCTTGTCCCTCGGCCGCCGCTCCCGATATTACGACGTCTGTACAGAGGGATTCGACAGGCACACTCACCTGAAGCTGATGTACTGGTAGCCTGATCGAGAACGACTGCCCTCACCTCCAGTTGCCTGGTGACGATGCCTGACTCCCCCGCCAAGATCCTGATCATCGATGACAACCCGGAGAACCTCCGGGTCGCGGCCGCGCTGTTGGAGTCCCAGGACTTCGCGGTGCGGACCGCGCGAGACGGGGAGCGGGGCATTCTGCGCGCACAGTCAGCGCGACCTGACCTCATCCTTCTGGATGTTCAAATGCCGGGTATCGACGGGTATGAGACCTGCCGTCGACTGAAGGTGGACCCGTCCCTGTCGGACATCCCGGTGATCTTCATGACGGCCCTCACCGAGGTCGCGGACAAGACCCGGGCCTTTGAGGCGGGGGGCGTGGACTATGTGCCCAAGCCCTTTGAGGCCGCGGAGCTGCTGGCCCGTATCGGCACTCACCTGTCGCTGGCCCGCCTCCAGCAAGAGCTGCAGGCGCACAACGCTCTCCTTGAGGAGCGGGTGACCGAGCGCACCCGCGCGCTCATGGAGACCAACACCGCCCTCTCGCGCTTTGTGCCGGCCGCCTTTCTGCGCTCCCTGGGCCACAGCGACATCCTGGGGGCTCAGCTCGGCGATCACGTGCACCGCCAGTACACCGTGATGTTCTCGGACATCCGGGGATACACCGCGCTGGCCGAGGCGCTGGGGCCGGAGGCGATCTTCGGACTGCTCAAGGACTACAGCAGCCGGATGGGGCCAATCATCACCGCTCATGGCGGCTACGTCTGTCACTACCTGGGCGACGGACTGCTGGCGATCTTCCCCACCGCCGAGGGCGCCGCCGCAGCGGCGATCGCCCAGCAGCTCGCGCTGGATGCTCTCAACAGCGAGCGCGCCGCCGAGGGCGCCGCGACCATCCGCGTGGGCATCGGCCTCAACACGGGGATCCTGACGCTCGGCGTGCTCGGCGACGGGCAGCGGCTGGACGTCTCGATCATCGGTGACGCGGTCAATCTGGCCGCGCGTGTCGAGGGGCTCACCAAGAACTATGGGGTCCGCGTGGCGATCAGCGACACGACCCGCGCGGGACTGGACGCGGACGCCCGGCTGCGGCTGCTGGATCGGGTCCTCGTCCAAGGCAAGCGTGAGCCCACGGTGATCTACGAGCTGTTGGAGGCTGACCCCCCCGAGCTGCGGGCGCGCAAGCAGTCGGTCCTCGCCGTCTATGTCGACGGCCAGCGCGCAGCGGACGCGGGGGACTTCGCGGCCGCGAGCAAGGCCTTCATCGACGTCCTCCAGACGCTGCCAGAGGATGTCACCGCCCGGCTGTGGCTGGAGCGGGTCGCGCGCTTCCTGCTTCAGGGCAGGCCCGCGGGCTGGATCTACGAACCCCCCAAGTAGGGAACCTGAGTCCGCAACCACAGCCCGGTGTTCTCGGAGATCCGGGTCAGCGCTTCGTCTCTCGCCCTGTCGCCGAGCACATCGCCGAAGAAGAAGCGGCAGAGTCTCTCGGCCTCCGCGACCGAGGCGAACTGATAGTCCGTACGCACGACGATCCGTCGGAACCCGCGCTCCTGCTCCAGGTACCGATACATCTGCGCGAGGGCGCCGGAGGATAGGGCGAGCTCGGACCGACCGGTCCCCAGGGTCTCGATGATCGCCAGCGTGCCTCCGGGCCGAACCACCCGCTCCATCTCCGCGAGCGCCGCCTGGAGGTGTCCCGCGTTCTGCGGCAGGCCATCCTCGACCAGGTGCCCGAACGCCCACCCCTCGATGCCCACGTCCGCGACGCTGTCGGCGAGAGGTAGCTCGCGGTGGTCCGCGACGGCGAGTGACCAGTTCTCCCAGCCGGACTCCTGGAGGTGCCGCCTCGCGACATCGAGCATCGCCGCGGACTGGTCGAATCCAGTGATGGATCGGGCCTGGGGAGCGAGCATGCGCGTGAGGCGACCGGTGCCCATTCCCATCTCGACCACGTCGGCGTCCGCGAGCGGGAGGTGCTCTGTCAGGGCCCGCTCAAGGTTCCCGGCGAAGTCTTCCCTCGCCACGAGGAGGTCATAGGTCTCGGCGCTGCCATCGTAGATGTCTTGGTAGTGTTCTTTCATCGGTGGTCGTCATCCAAGAACAGGAGAGGTCTCACGAGGCCGGCGGGACTGATTCAAGCTACGAAACACAGTTATACCCAGCCGTCGCGAAGCGTGCGTCAAGTGAGCGTGCTCGCGGCCCGTTGGCGGAGCTGTGCTCCCACTGAGCCCACAGCGCCACTGAGCCCGCAGCGCCACCCCGCCACCAGCACACGCCGCATGGCGCGCGCCGCTGGGCGGTCGTTTTTCACTCCCAGCGACCCCTGTTTTGCGGGATCAACGCTCGACAAACTCCTTGTATTCCTGCGAGGCGCCTCTTCATGCCGCTGAGACACGGCGAACCCCATTCACCGATGGTGACTTGACAAGTCACGAGGGCAATGCTCATATTTCTGGCGCTGTGCTTGATGACTTGGACGATAGCCTGAAGCTGCTGCTGCTCGACGAGCTGGGGATCAGCTCCTCTAAGCTCGACATCAGCTTCGAGATTCCGACTGGGGAGTGGTCGGCTCCGGTGAACCGACCGACCATCAACCTGTACCTCTACAATCTGCGAGAGAACACTGAGCTCAGGGAGATGGAGTGGACCCAGGTACCGGATCCCAGTAATCCTCGCCGCACGGTGATGAAGCGCAGGCCGCTGCGGGTCAGCCTCTCCTACATGGTCACCTGCTGGACCAGCGCTATCGAGGATCAGCACCGGCTCCTGTGGGCGGTGTTCGAGGCGCTGTTTCGCAACCCGGTGCTGCCGGACGAGGCCCGACGGGGCCGACTGAAATCACACAAGAAGCCGATAAAGCTGGAGATCTCACCCTCCACCGACGTCATCAAGAACGTCACGGACTACTGGACCTCGATCGGAAATGAGATCCGACCGGCGGTCAACCTGGTGGTGACTCTGGCGATGGATCTTCAGCAGACGCAGTCCGAGCCGCTGGTCCTCAGCCGAGTGCTGCGCCAGGGGCTCACTACAGCGGGGGGTGCCATGGAGACCGGGAATGTGCTCCTGGGAGGCACCACCCGGTTCCAGGGCGGCGCTCCGGCGCCGCGGGTGGCCGTGAGAGTCCTCCGAGCCGACCCCGGCGAGGCTCCCAGGCAGATCGGCCCCAGCGAGCTGACCGACCAGGACGGGCGCTTCCGGCTGGGGCCGCTGCCGCTGGGACAGTACACTGTCGTCGCGGAGCTCCCAGAGCGCGCTCCCCACCAACAGAACTTCCAGTTGGAAGTCAAGGGAGAGGGACCCCTCTCCCCCTTCTCAATAGACATCGACCTTCCTTGGGAGAGTCGTTAATCTTCCGTCCGAGCCATCCACTGCCAGTCTTCAGGAGGGACAACGATGCCAGAGTACCTCTCACCAGGGATCTACGTAGAAGAGGTTGAGCGCGGCGCCAAGCCTATACAGGGGGCCGGGACCGCCATGGCAGCCTTCATAGGCTTCGCCGCCTCCGGACCGTGCGACCAGCCGGTGTTGGTCACCAACTGGTCACAGTTCGTAGAGACTTTCGGGGCTCTGGACGAGAGCGGACGCAGGCAGCCCCACATCGACGGCGCCTACCTGTCACACTCGGTCTACGCCTACTTCGCCAACGGCGGTGGGCGCTGCTACGTCTCCCGGATCGCCCCAGCGGTGATGCCCACCGCGATCGCGCGCCTGGCCATCCCCAGCGCGACCTCCGAGGGCTCGACCGCGCTGTCGCTGTCTCGGCGGGGAGAGCTGACCTCGGATCTGGAGATCCAGATCTCGGGCGTGTCCCCCAAGGCCCCCAAGGACGGCCCGGCCGTCTTCAGCGTGAAGCTCAGGGCTGGAGATATCGAGGAGACCTACGAGAAGGTCTCCATGGCACCTGATGACGCTCAGTATGTCGTCACGTTGCTGAACGAGAAGAGCAGCCTGGTTCAGCTGGAGGTCCCCACCAAGAGCAGTGCGCGCGGCAAGAAGGTGCCCGACGCGGCCCTCCCCAAGGCCGGCACCTATGTCCTCCGGCTGTCCCAGGCCGCCCAGCTCCCTCAGGTGAACTTCAACCAGTTCATCGGCGACGTCGCTGCTCGCTCGGGCGCGCAGGGCCTGGAGGTGGCGGACGACGTCACCATGGTCTGCTGCCCCGACCTGATGTCGGCCTTCGAGTCAGGCGCCCTGGATCGCGACGGCGTAAAGGCCGTTCAGCTCGCGATCCTCAACCACTGTGAGCGAATGGGTGATCGCTTCGCCATCCTGGACGCGCTGCCGGGGCTCACCCCACAGCAGGTCGCCAACTGGCGGCTGCACGAGGCGGGCTACGACTCCAAGTACGGCGGGCTGTACTACCCCTGGATCGAGGTAATGGGGCCCGACGGGAAGCCCATGCGGATGCCGCCGTCCGGTCACATCGCCGGGATCTACGCCCGCAGTGACGCCGAGCGCGGGGTCCACAAGGCCCCGGCCAACGAGATTGTACGCGGTGCGCTCCGCACGACCCTGCAGATCACCAAGGGCGAGCAGGACACCCTGAACCCCATCGGCGTCAACTGCATCCGCTCCTTCACCGGGCGCGGGCTCCGTGTCTGGGGGGCGCGCACCCTGAGCAGCGACCCGGCGTGGCGCTACATCAACGTCCGCCGGCTGTTCAGCTATGTCGAGCGCTCGATTGAGATCGGAACTCAGTGGATCGTCTTCGAGCCGAACACTCCTGATCTCTGGGCCCGGGTCAAGCGCGACGTCGGCGCCTTCCTCACAAACGTCTGGCGAGACGGCATGCTCTTTGGGCGAACCCCCTCCGAGGCCTTCTACGTCAAGTGCGACGAGGAGCTGAACCCCCCTGAGGTGCGAGACCTCGGGCAGCTGGTCATCGAGGTCGGCCTGGCCCCGGTCAAGCCGGCCGAGTTTGTCATCTTCCGCATGAGCCAGTGGTCCGGTGGCGGTCCGTGAGCGCGGCCCCGACCGACCTCTGACCTCAACCTCTCAATTGCGAGGACCAGCATATGTCAAATCAGGATCCCCTTGTCTCATCATGGTTCGGAGTGGACTTCGGCTCGGGTGTTGTTGGTGCGTTCCGCGAGTGCACCGGAATCGGCAGCGAGAACGCCATCGTCGAATACAAGGCCAGCGGCCCCAACGGTGAGTTCATCATCCAGAAGGTGCCTGGCCGGATGAAGTGGAACAACATCACCCTCAAGCGCGGCATCACCGACTCCATGGATATGTGGGAGTGGCGCAAGAAGGTCGAGGAGGGAAAAATCGACGAAGCCCGCATGAACGGGTCCATCAAGATGTTCAGCCAGGACGGCAAGGAGATGGCCAGGTGGAACTTCACCAACGCCTGGCCCAGCAAGCTCAACGGCCCCTCCGCCAACGCCACGGGTAACGAGGTCGCCATCGAGGAGCTGGAGATCACCCACGAAGGCTACTCCCGGGTCGAGCCCGGCTGATGCCCCAGATCGAGTTTCAGTTCACCTTGCCAGTGGGCTACGTCGACCCGAGCGGCGTGACCCACCAACAGGGCGTGATGCGCCGCGCTATGACCTTCGATGAGGTCGAGCCGCTGGAGGATCCACGCGCCCGCGCCAACGAGGCCTGGCTGGCGATCCTGCTGCTGAGCCGGGTCGTGATCCGCCTGGGAGATCTTGAGCGGATCGATCCCGACGTGATCGGTCACCTCTACGCGACCGACTTCGCCTTCCTCCAGGATCTCTACCTGCGCATCAATGACGATCGGCCCGCCCTCATCGAGACCTCCTGCCCCAACTGCGCCACGCGCTTTCTCCTCAATCCATCTCTGTAGAGAGTTATGTCCGCCAAGGGTCAGACAGAGGACAGCGCCAATCGTCGCACAGACGACAGCGCCCAGATTGACGCCACGATCGACATCGAGCGATTGGCCGACGCTGTGTACCGGCTGATGGTGCGAGAGGCCCGACAAGCCCGCCATCGTGGCGCATCCAGGCGCGGCGGGGGACGTCGCGATGGCTGACGCAGCGATCCCGGGGTGTCGCTTCTATGTCCAGATCGAGGGCATCGCCCAAGCGGTCTTCACCGAAGTGGAGGGGCTGCAGATCGAGACGGAGGTCATGGAGTACCCGGAGGGGGGCAACAACGAGTATGTGCACCGCCTGCCAGGGCGCTCCAGGATCGGCAACCTGGTCCTGAAGCGCGGGCTGGCGCAGTCCAACGAGTTCTACAGCTGGTACCTGGAGAATATCCAGAGCAACTTCGCCTCGCGCCGCAACCTCTCGGTGCTCGTCTACGACCCCAACGGCGAGGAGGTTCTGCGCTGGGACTTCCTCAACGCCTTCCCGGTGAAGTGGAGCGGCCCCCAGCTCAAGGCAGATGACCAGTACACGGCTATCGAGAGCGTCGAGATCGCCCACGAGGGCCTGGGCTCACAGGGGGGCCAGTGATCCGACGGGACTTCGTCAGGCTCATCCGTCGGCGCACCGGGCGGCTGTCGCAGCGGGTGCGCACCCCGGCGCTGCTCACGGTCTTCGGGCGAGCGAGCCGGGGAGAGGCTCGACCGTCGCAGGCCACCTGGCTGATGGAGCCCGCCGCGCTCGAGCGCGCGGTCCGTGCTCCGGCCCCGACCGCGCTGCCGCGGTCTCCCGAGGTCTCACTGGCGGGCCCTACCGCGACGCCCCCGAAGCAGACAAGGACTCAGCCGCCGAGCCCTCCGGGGTCGCTCCATCCCACCAGCGAGCCCCCCCCCGAGCCGAGTGACGCCCCTGCGACGCCCGCGACGCTGGAGCCCGGAGAGCCTGCTGACGTCGAAGGCGACGTGTGGCCAGTGGAACCGCCAGCGCGGGCGCTGGCCACGCCGGGGCAGCGCCCGCCTTCAGCGGCGTCGGCGGCAGCCGCGAAGGCGCTGGAGCCAGAGACGCCGCCGGAACGACAGGCGGCGCTTGCAGCGGGCGCCGCGGGCGCCGAGCCCGGGGAGAGCGCTTCGGCCGTGGATTCCGGCGCCGCCAGCGAGCCCCTGGTGGCCAGCGAGCCCGCGCCGTCCGCTGCCCGCAGGCTGGCCGATGCACCCTCCACAGCCGACTCGGTCGAGCCGCCCTCTTCGAGCGCCGCCGCTGAAGCAGGCGAGGCACCACATACAGATGCTGAGCCAGGCCTGCCGCCCGCCGCCGCCGTCGAGTCGGTCGATGTCTCCCCTTCGAGCGACGACGCTCAAGCAGTCGATGAACCTGATATAGACGACGACGCCGCGCCAGGCCCGCCGAGCGGCGCGGTCGATGCCGTCGCGCCGGTCCCGGCAGGCAGCGCCCAGCAGGGCCCGGCCCCCGAGGCGATCCCCTCCTCCGATCGAACCAAGGCGCTCGCCCCGACCAGCGCCCCAAGCCCGCCCCCGGAGCCCGATCGGGTCGAGGCGGACGAAGGGCTCATGGCAGGCGAGCCCCTCGAGCTCCCCGAGCGTCTGCCAGCCGCCGAAGCGATCGACGCGCTCGAAGCCCCGACGCCAGCCGAAGCGCCCGCCAGGGTGCACGCCCACGAGCAGGACGGCGCTCACCACACAGCCACCCCAGCGCCGGGCGAGCTGTCTGTTCCAGCACAGGAGCCCACCCCTGCAGGAGCGTTCGAGTCGGTCGATGCGCCGGCTCCAACCCCGAACAGCGAGGCGCTCCAGGCTGCCGAGCCCGGCGTCGGGGCCGAGCCCGCTGTGTACCCCGCGCCCGCGCAGGAGCGCTCCCGGATCGAAGCCGACGCGCCCATCCAGCCTGACCCCGCCCCCCATGGCGCCACAAAAGCCACCGACAACCCGCGTCCCCCCGAGAGGGCCACGGTCGAGCCGCCGCCTGCTGCGGCGCCCGATGCTGGCCTCGCCTCTCAGGAGTCGCTGACGGCGAGGGCGGAGCCCTCCGGTGAGCCCGAGCACGAACTCCCCACCTGGACCGCCAGGCGCTCCAGCGAGCCCCACGGCGCTCCGCCCGACCCCGCGGCCGAGCGCGCCCAGGCTTCCCCCCAGGCGCTCGCCCCCGACGCGGACCCGCCAGCCGATGCCTCCAGACCGCGCCCCAGGCGCCCCCGCCCCCAGCTTCCCCGCCTGGAGCAGCCCAAGCTCGATGCGGGCCCCGAGCTGTTCAGCGAGTCCACCACCGATCGATCGCCGGGGGCCTGGTTCCAGCGGCTGCTGCTCAGCGAGCGAGCGGAGAGCGCCGCGAGTGACAGCGTGGCCCCAGCTCGCGGCGAGCCGCCAGCGCCCCCTCCCCCCACCCGCTGGCCGCCGAGCCAGCCCGAGGTGACAGCTCACCGTTGGCTCCCAGCGTCTGCGGTCCCCGCGCCTGTCAGCGCGCCCCCTGGGACGCCCCCCTCCCTCCCGCAGCGGGCTCCGCTGCGGGAGTCCAGCAGATCCCTGCTGCGCCAGACCGTCGGTCTGGATCCGCGAACCGCGAGCATCCAAAGAGTCGCGCCAGCAGATCCCGCGCTTCGCGCCCGGCGCGCCGACGCCGTCACCGCGGCCGGCACAATCCACCTGACCGCCGGGCGGGTCGTGGAGACCCCCGAGACCCTGGGGCTCCTGGCGCATGAGCTGACGCACGTGGCTCGCGAGCGGCGGCCCGGCTTCCGCCCGCCCTCACTGCCCGAGGGATCACCGTCCGCCGACGAGGAGTCCATCGCCCTGGCTGTCGAGGCCGCGACCATCCGCCAGGCGTCCGCGGCAATACGCCCCACGCCGACACCGCGCCCCCTCGCCACCCCCAGCGCCGCCACCGCGCCCTCGCCTGAGCCCGGCTCGGCGCCGTGGGGAGGACTCCCGGCCCCATGGGAGCCGCTGCCAGTGTGGTCCGCCTCGCCCAGCGAGGTGGCCCTGGAGACCCCGCCGCTCTCGCATGCGCAGCCATCGACTCCCACGGCCGCGAGGCCCTCTTCGACCTCATCAGCGCCAACCCCGCCGACGGGCTCACCGCCGATGGGCTCGCCGACGGGCTCGCTCCAGCGCGCCGGCCCGGCGGCCGAGGCGGCGCCCGCCCCGGCAGCGGCCCCGGCTTCCGCAGCGGTCAGCGCCCGCGCTGCCGCCTCGGATCGGGCGCTGCCGTCTCCGCGCGCCGAAGTCCCCCCGGAGTCAGGCAACCAGGCGGTCGACCCCGACCTCGATGCGCTCGCCCGCAAGGTATATGCTGTCTTGAAGCGCAGGCTGGCCGCTGAACGCCGTCGGCGCGATTGAGCGAGGAGGAGCTCTTGTCAGGCTTGGTCAAGGCGACGATCTCAAACCTCGACTCTGGCGGCTCGCCCATCGAGTGCATGTTCAACCCTCGCGAGTGCACCTTCTCCAAGGTCAACCAGTGGACCCGCGAGAAGTCCTCGGGCGCCAACGTCGCCGATCTGGAGTTCTCCACCGGCCAGCCCGCCACGCTCAGCATGGAGCTGTTCTTCGACACCTTCGCCGCGGGCGAGGACGTGCGCAAGGAGTATACGGACGCCCTGTGGGAGCTGATGCTCGTCGATGACGGCCTGGAGGACACCAAGAACAAGAAGAGCCGCCCCCCCTATGTCCACTTCCAGTGGGGCAAGAGCTGGTCCTTCGACGCGGTCATCACCAACATCCAGCAGAGCTTCACCCTGTTCCTTCCCGACGGCACCCCGGTGCGCGCCACCATGAAGGTGACCTTCGAGCAGCTCAAGGACGAGAAGCTCCTGCCCAGCCAGAACCCGACCTCCGGTGGCGACGGCATCGAGCGGGTCTGGACCGTCCAGGAGGGGGACACCCTGGCGCGTATCGCACACATCCACTACGGCGACTCCGACCGCTGGCGACGAATCGCGAACGCGAACCACCTGATATCCGTGCGCGATCTGCGCCCCGGGACTGTGCTGCTCATCCCCCATGGCTGAACAGAATGGACAACCCAGCCTCTTCCAGATCCGGCTCGGCGGCCAGGACCTGCCGGACGAGCTGGCCAGGGCGGTGCTGGAGGTGCATGTCGAGGGCAGCCTCTTCCTGCCCGCGGTGGCCTCGATTGTTCTGAACGACAGCAAGCTCCGCTGGGTCGATGATGACAGCGTCGGCCCCGGCGTGGCGCTGGAGGTGCTCGGGCGCTCCGGGCGCTCCTACGAGACGCTGTTCGACGGAGAGATCGTCGAGCTGGAGTTGGAGTTCCGCAGCAGCACCCAGCGCCTGATCGTGCGCGCCATGGACCGCCTCCACCGCCTGACCCGCGGCCGCCACGTCCGCTCCTTTGTCAACGTCTCGGACAGCGATCTGGTGGAGAAGATGGCGGCGGAGTCGGAGCTCCAGGCCGAGACCGACGCCCCCGGGGAGATCCACGAGTACGTCTTCCAGAACAACGAGACCAACCTGGCCTTCCTCCAGCGGCGCGCCAGGGCGCTGGGCTGCCAGCTCTACGCTGAGGGCAAGACGCTGCACTTTGTCCAGCCGGACCTGACGAGCGAGCCAGTGGCGCTGAAGTGGGGGGAGACGCTCACGGAGTTCCTGCCGCGCCTCACGACCCTGGACCAGGTCCGCAGCGTCACGGTCCGGGGCTGGGATCCGACCACCCGCCAGGAGGTCATCGGCCAGATCGATGACGGCAAGCGCACCTCGGCGCTCGGGGAGTCGCGGGCCGGCGCCGAGCTGGTCAGCGAGGCCTTCCAGGCGGAGCCCGCCCTCTACGTCACCCGCACCGTGCGCAGCCAGGGCGAGGCGGAGAACCTGGCGCGCTCCATCGCCGACGCACGCGCCGAGCGGGCCATCGAGGCCGAGGGCGTCTGCACTGGCCAGCCCGGCGTCCGCGCGGGGGCCCGGATCCGGCTGGAGGCGGTCGGGGATCGCTTCGGCGGCACCTACTCGGTGACAACGGCGAGCCATCGCTACACCCCCGACGAGGGCTACAGCACGGAGTTCACCATCTCCGGCAGGAGCCCCACGACCCTGCTCGACCTGATGGCCCCCCCCGAGGAGGACCGGCCCACCCTGGCCGTCGCCATCGTCACGGACAACCAGGATCCCAAGAACGAGGGGCGGGTCAAGGTGCGCTACCCCTGGCTCTCCAGCGACCACGCCAGCGACTGGGCCCGCGTAGTCTCCCCCGGCGGCGGCGCGGGCCGCGGGCTCCAGGTCCTGCCCGAGATCAACGACGAGGTGCTGGTCGGCTTCGAGCTGGGGGACCTGCACCACCCCTATGTGCTGGGCGGCCTGTGGAACGGCCAGGATCCCCCCCCGGAGCCCAGCGCCGAGGTGATCGGCGACGGCGAGGTCCAGCGGCGGCTCTTTCGCTCCCGCACGGGCCACATGCTCCTCTGGGATGACAGCGATCCGGGCGGCGGCATCACCATCGAGGACCGCAACGGCAACCGGGTGCACCTGGACTCCAAGGAGGACGGCATCACCATCGAGGCCCGCGGCGACATCACCCTGCGGGCGGAGGGCGCGCTGCGCCTGGAGGCCGGCGCGGCGCTGGAGCTCGAGGGCATGGGCGTCACCATGGACGGCAAGACCGGCCAGGTGAAGATATCCGGCTCCATCATCGACCTGAACTGAGGAGGGCACCTTGGGCAAACCCGCTGCGAAGCAAGGCGACATGGTGACGGCTACGGACATCCACATCGTGCTGATCCCCTCGCCCGCCGGCTCGGTGCCCACGCCGCTCCCCCACCCCTTCGTCGGCACCCTGAGCGGCGATCTGAGCAGCGACGTGCGCGTCATGGGTCAGTGGGTGGCCACGGTGGGCTCCACCGCGCAGAACCAGCCTCCCCACATCCCTCAGGGCGGCAGCTTCCAGCGCCCGCCCAGCAACCGGGGCCAGATCCTGGTCGGCAGCGCCACGGTGCGCGTCAACGGTCGCCCGGCGGCGCGCACCGGCGACACGGTGATGACCTGCGCGGACCCCGTGGACGCCCCCAACGGCAGCATCGTCGCTGTGGGCACCGTGAACTTCGGCTGAGGCTTGGAATGGCGGACTTTCTTGGATCAGGCTGGAGCTTCCCGGTGGGCGTGGATGCCCGGGGGCGCGTCGCGCTGTCCCGTCGCGAGCAGGACATCGAGGAGGCCATCCGCATCATCCTGCTCACCCCGGTGGGCCAGCGGGTGATGCGGCCGGGCTTCGGCTGTCGCATCCACGAGCTGAGCTTCGCCCCCAACGACGCCACCACCGCGGGGCTGGCCGCCTACTATGTGGAGCAGTCCCTGCGTATGTGGGAGCCCCGGATCGAAGTCCACGACGTCACCGCCAGCGCGGATCCCGATCGCCCCGAGCGGCTGCTCGTCCACATCCAGTACGAGATCAAGGCGACCTATGACCGTCGCGCCCTGGTCTTCCCCTTCTACCGAATCCCCGGCGAGTGATTCCCCCCTCGAGGCCCCATGTCCCTGCCAACGCCGACGCTCGATGACCGCCGCTTCCAGGACATCGTCGACCACGCCAAGAGCCTGATCCCCCAGTACTGCCCCGAGTGGACCGACCACAACGTCAGCGATCCGGGGGTGACCCTGATCGAGCTGTTCGCCTGGATGACGGAGATGCTGCTGTACCGGGTCAATCAGGTCCCGGACAAGATGTACATCCACTTCCTGGATCTGATCGGCGTCCGCCTGGAGCCCCCGCAGCCGGCCAGGGCGCCCATCACCTTCTACCTGTCCGCCCCCCAGGAGCACCCGGTCCTCATCCCCGAGGGCACCGAGGTGGCCACGGTGCGCACCCAGACCAGCCAGGCCATCCTCTTCACCACCGAGACCGAGCTGGAGATCCGCCCTCCCCTGCTCCAGGGGGTCTTCTCCCGCTATGTGCACGCTGGCGACGCGGGCTGGGTCACCCACGACCTGCGCACCCTCCAGCTCCCGGGCCAGTCGCTGGTGCTCTTCCAGCCCCGCGCCCCCGCCCCCGGTGACGCCTTCTACCTCGCCCTGGGGGCGGACCTGAGCCACCACGTGCTGGCTCTGATCGCCACCTCGGAGATCGCGGGCGGCCAGGGCGTGGACCCGGAGAACCCGCCGCTGATCTGGGAGGTGTGGCAGGGCCGCGCCGCGCGCTGGGTGCCCTGCGAGGTGGAGCGCGACGAGACAGGCGGCTTCAACTACGAGCACGGAGAGATCCTGCTGCACCTGCCGGCCATGGTCCGGGACACCCTCCAGGGCGTGAAGGCCTGGTGGCTGCGCTGCCGACTCACCGAGGCCCAGGCGAGCCGCACGGGCTACAAGCTCTCCCCCGAGCTGGAGGCGCTGGAGCTGAAGTCCCGCGGCGCCACCGCCTGGGCCCGCCAGGCGGTCACGGTGCGCGACGAGGCCCTGGGTCAGTCCGACGGATCCTCAGGGCAGCGCTTCAAGCTGCTGCACGCCCCGCTGCTGGCGCGGGATCTGGAGCGGGATCAGCTGATCGTAGAGCCCCCTGGGGGCCAGGCCGAGCTGTGGACAGAGGCGCGGGACTTCGCAGACTCCGGCCCGGAGGACCGGCACTTCGTCCTGGAGAGCAGCGACGGGGCTCTGACGCTGGGTCCCGCGCTGATTCAGCCCGACGGCACGCTCTACCGCTTCGGCCGCACACCCCCCAAGGGCAGCCGGCTGCGCTTCCAACGCTACCAGCACGGGGGCGGGGTCCAGGGCAACCTGCCGCCTCGCACGCTGACCATCCTGAAGTCCTCCATCCCCTACATCGCCAGGGTGACCAACCGGCGCGGGGCCTTCGGAGGCCGGGACATGCAGAGCCTGGAGGACGCCAAGCTGCGCGCGCCCCAGGTGCTCCGCACCCTGTTCCGCGCGGTGACCGCCGATGACTACGACTACCTGGCCTGCCAGGTGCCTGGGGTGGCCAGGGCCTTCTGCTCGGCGCCTGGCGACCAGTCCCAGGCCACCGGGGGGCCACCGCCGGGGCGGGTCCGGGTGGCGGTGCTGCCCATGGTCCCGGAGCCCGAGGGGTACATCGAGCCCATCGATCTCGCGCTCTCCAGCGCCCTTCGGGATGAGGTACAGACCTGGCTGGACCGCCGCCGCCCCATCGGCATCACGCTGGAGGTCCACCCGCCCCGGCTGATGTGGATCGCCATACAGGCCAAGCTGCACCTGCCCGACGGCAGCGCCCCGGAGGCCATGCGGGAGATGCAGGAGGAGGCCGAGCGGGTGCTCTACCGCTACCTGAACCCGCTGGTCGGCGGGCCCGACGGCAGGGGCTGGCCCTTCGGGCGCGATCTGTATATCTCGGAGATCTTCGCCCTCCTGCAGGGGATCTCGGGGGTGGAGTTTGTAGAGGATGTCTCGGCCAGGGTCTCGGAGCGCCCCGGCGAGGCCGGGCAGGTGGCGCCGCCGCGCATGCTGATCCAGGACGACGTGCTGGTCTGCTCGGATCGGCACCTCATCACCCTGAGCTGAAGGGGGAGGCTATGGCGTCGGAGCTGGGCAAGCTGATCATTACGCTGGGCGGTGAGGCGCTGAGCGAGCTGACGCTGTCGGAGGGCGCGCTGTCCATCGGCCGCACGCCGGACAACGATCTGGCGCTGCCGGATCGCATGGTCTCCAGGCGACACGCCAGGCTGCGGGTGGCGGCGGACGGGGTCTACCTGACGGACCTGGAGAGCACCGGCGGCACGGAGGTGGACGGGCTGCCCGCTCCGGCCAACCAGGAGCAGCTGCTGTCCTCGGGCGCCTCGATCGCCATCGGGCCCTTTGTGCTGGTCTTCCAGTCCGCAGCCGCCGCCATCGAGGAGGTGGATCTGCCCGGGGAGGCCGGGGAGCTGTTCGCGGTGCCGACGGCGCTGCAGCCGTCCAGCGCCCCGCCGACCCGACCGCCGCGGCGCAGCTGGCCGGCGAGCCCCGCGGCGGGGCCGCGCAGCCGCTACCTGGACTACCTGTCGCCAGTGTTCCAGGAGCAGGACTTCCTTGGCCGCATGCTGCTGATCTTCGAGTCCGTCTGGGAGCCGCTGGAGCACCGCCAGGACCACATCCCCATGTACTTCGATCCGGCCACGGCGCCGGCGTCGCTGCTGCCGTGGCTGGCGAGCTGGTTCGGCATGGGCGCGGAGCGGGATCTGCCCGAGGCGCGGCGGCGGGCGCTGATCGCGGAGTCGGTGGAGCTCTACCGCTGGCGGGGGACAATCTACGGGCTGACCCGGATGATCGAGGTCTGTACGGGGATTACCCCGGAGATTAAGGAGCTACCAGAGCTACCCTTTGTATTTCGTGTTCGGGTGGTGATCCCCGAGGGGAGCTCGGTGACGCGGGATCGGATCGAGGAGATTGTGCGGGCGCATAAGCCGGCCCACGCGGGCTATTTGATAGATGTGACCACCTAAATAACTTACCAGAGATCGTCCCAGCCGAAATGCCCTGAGCTATCATCAGCAGGGTTGTAGGCAGTTCCTGGAACAAAACTTCCCCCTGCCGCATCGCTCTCTTTCTTGGAGAGCGTTCGATCCCTCCCCTGCATATGCTCATCATGCAGGCCTGTTAAGAGTTTTGTGCCGCTGTACCCAAACGAGAGTGCTGAACCAACGGCCCCACCCCATCCGCCGGCAGCAGAAGTCGTTGCGTCAACCCCACCCTCAAACATATCCAAGATTGATTCATCCTGATCATAGAAGTAACCAGGGACAGGTTTTCCCTCTTCATTTAGGTTTTGCTCACCATCATCCAAACTGTTCATTAACCTATATGCTCCCTTGCCCATGTCCAAAACACCTTTAGCCACACCGAACCCAGCCGCACCCTTTCCCGCCATATCGCCCGCGGTTCCCAAACTTGCCTGCTTTCCTAGTTTAAGGGCGTCTGCTGTGCCCTGGATAGTCTTTCCCCCCCAGGCAAAAGCATCACCTGCTGACCGAGCCATATTTACGCCTTTGGCTACTGTTGCTAGGGATGCAACATCGCTGATGCGTGACATATAATCAAGCGGGTCCACTTCCCGTTGTACAAGATTCTGGGAGGTGCCTGCTATCTGTTTATTGGTAGAAGACTTTGTATCTTTGTTTCCTAACCCTTTATCAGTTGCCGCCCTATCTGCCTCTCGTTCGTATGGACTATCAGAGGAACCCACCTTGAGCGAACCAGAACCAGACATTGACCTCTGCTGATGTACATGTGTGAGTTCATGTTTAATCAACTCAGAGCTTGGGGCGCTGACCATAGGGCTCAAGAAAATGTCGTTTCCAGTAGTGAACGCACGAGCGCCAAGCAACAGCGACAGCGCCCCCGCGCTGTCATTTTCGTGGATTCGAACCGCCTCAAAGGACGTATCAAGGGAATCTTCCATCGGCTTGCGCTCGTTCTTCGAGAGCGGGCGACCGCCGCCGCGCGCAGCATCGATGCGCTCTTTGATGGGCTCCGGGACCTCACCGCCCTGTGGTCCTGCCGCGGGGAGCGCCGGGCCGTCCTTGAGCAGTCGCTGAACCAGTCGTTGCGTTGCCTGATTTCCAGCAGCTTGTTGCTGCTGCACTTGCTGGACGTGTAGCGAGGTGCTTTGCTTCGGCAGATGGTCGAAGGAAGCTGTCGGGGAGAGGTGCTCGGCGATAAACTCCGATCGGTCCGGGACCTCGGACTCGCGCCGACTCCGCCCAAGGGCCTCGCTCTGCTCGGGAGCTGCTGTCCGGTTCTTATGTTCACTCATGGGTACTTTCTCGCTGAAAATAGAACGAGTCGCTTCGAGCTAGCCCGCAGGCATTACTACTGGAGAACCAAGGCCAAAGCTGTGGGTGTTCGGATTGCCGTTCTGGTGAAGCCAACGTTTCTTGTATGCATCATCTCTGTGCTTGACATGCTCCCACTCCTCTTGGAGCTTTTGCTGCTGATTCATCTCCGCATCAGTAGCGTCCCTCTCCGCTGGAGTGTTCGCACGCATTGGCGGCCCAGCTGGGACGACTCCCAGCGGGTCGTGGGGGCCGCATGTCGTGGCGCTTTTGTAGTGCATCCAGTCATCATAGTGTTCCTGCCCGATGACACTCTGAGACCCCATCGGCGGGACGGTTCCAAACTCATCGAGTGAGGTCACCGGGACATAGTCTGGGTAGGATTGTTGGTATTCCTCCTGCTTTGCGAGCAATGGATCTTCTGTGAAAATCTGCGGTGGAACTGGTTCTTCCTGGGGTTTGAAGGGGGGGCTGCGCTGTATCGTCAGCGCATTCGTCGTCGACACTCTGCCCCCCGAACGCAATGGACTCGGGAAGCCTGGTGCCTTCAGTGTACTATGCGGCGTCAGCGCCGCGTCCGCAGATTTGTCCGCGGCGCGTTCGAATTTATCATCTGGATGGCTGATAGAGAGCCCCCCGACAGGCTCCCCACCATCGACGGGTCCAGCCGCTTGCTGCAATACATGGGTCACTTCATGGCCTATCAGACGATCACCCTGCTCAGTTCCCGGCGAATAAGCCCCCTCGGCGAAGAAGATGTCCTCTCCCAACGTGAAAGCTCCGGCTTGGAGGTTGCTACACAGCGCATTGGCCTCCGTATCTGTATGGACTCCAACATCATACAGAGTCACACCGAAGTGCTCCTCAAGGCGCCCCTGAACACCGCTATCCAGATTCTGCCCCAGGCCTGCGCGGCTCTGGAGTCGCGCGGCAATGTCTCCGCCTTGTCCCCGCACGTTCGATTGAGTGGCAGGTGCCTGACCCTCCACCATGCGCTGAACCATTCTCTGCGCAGACTGGTTTCCATCCGCTCGCTGTTGATGCTGCACCTGCGGGGCTCGCTGCGGGGCGCAGCGGTTCGAGAGGTCGGTGGTGGAAACCATCGCAGGCAGGTGCTCCGTCAACAGCTCCGAGTCAGCAGGATCTCTGGACTCTCGACGGCGTGTGCTGTGATCAGCGCTCTCCTGCTGTCGGGAACCTGCTGCTTGGTGTCGGCGTTCGCTCATGACCGCATCCTCGATTGACCAAAGATAGTTTACAGCGTCGGGGGGGCTGTGGCCACAGCCCGATTCGATCACCGCGGCGGCTGCGCTCTGGTGTATGGGCCTGGCCATCGCGCGCACGGGTGCACGCGCTGGAAAGACGCTGGGAGCTGGGCTACGCCCCGCCGCCACCAGCTGGCTCCTCCTGCTGGGCCTGGTGATGCCGCCCGCAGCCGCGCAGAGCGCGCTCAGGCTGTATGGCAACCGGCGGCGCCGAGAGGAGCTCACCTGGGACATCCAGGCACGCGCCAGCGAGCTGGGCGTTCCAGAGCCCCCGGCGCCCTCCGAGCTTGGGGGCCTCGTCCTGGCGGCGCTGGGCTTCGCCTTCTGGATCGCAGCGGCGGTGGGCGTCACCCTGCTGGAGCTCTGGTCAATCAGCGGCTGTGGTTTAAGCTCCGCGTCACTACCTTTAAGATTGAGCGCTCGCCCGACGCAGTAACTTTTCTTGAACTATTCTTGCAGACACCCCGCGGCGACCTGGCCGTAAAAAGGAGCACCTGGCATGTCCATCCTCGAAGAGAAAGAGCAGGAGTTGGCCCGCTTCCGTAAGATACTCGTGCCCTGCGGCCTGGTCTTTGTCGTCATCGCGCTGTCCAACTCCGTGAACTTCCTGGTGGGCTCCATGGTCTTTCCGGACGCGATCCGGCCGCTGCTCCTGCCGGCGATGATCCTGGGGGCGCTGATCTACATTCCCATGAGCTTCAAGCAGCGGCGGCTGATGAAGGCGATCCAGGCGCTCAAGGAGTCGTCGCCTGTTATCGACTGAAGCCTGCTCGCCCAGCCCCTCCTTGGAGACCACGATGCGCCCCTCCCAGCTCCTCATTCTCAGCGGCCTGACGCTGTCCGTCGCGTGCCAGAAGCCCTCGGAGGGCACCCCTGATGATTCGTCGTGTGTTCCCTCCACGGAGTGGTGCGACGGGGTGGACAACGACTGTGACGGGGAGACTGACGAGGACGACGCTGTGGACGTGCAGATCTGGTACCCGGACAGCGACGGGGACGGCTACGGCGTGGCCGACGCCGAGCTCGCGGCCTGCGCCCAGCCCGAGGGCTACGCGGGCAACACAGACGACTGCGATGACAGCCGCGAGGACGTCCACCC
>Ga0316204_10003357_pt1 | contig 32389 bp, 27 predicted proteins | sample 6monrhotite_MG_2_FD_205661 | JGI IMG/M metagenome (GOLD analysis project Ga0316204, IMG submission 205661) | Microbial mat bacterial communities from mineral coupon in-situ incubated in ocean water Damariscotta River, Maine, United States -... | ecosystem: Environmental > Aquatic > Marine >... | reverse complement strand
CGTTGCCATCTTCAAAACCATCGGCGGTGCGATAGGTGAAGCTCTGACTGCTATTAGCTAAGATAGTGTTGGGGGTTTGTGCTAAATCTTGGACGTTGCTCACCTGTAAGGTATAGGTGGCATCTTCTGTAAGTGGAGCGACGGTGAGGCTAACGGTAAAACCATCCGTGCTTAGGTTAGCGGTCAACACCTCAATGCCAAGGTCAATTTGATAATTGGCAACATTTTCAGCACTATTGATACTGACTGGTTCATTAAAGGTGATATCAACATGGGTATCACTTGTCGCAAATACTGATACCAATGTAGGTGCTAAGGTGTCAGCAACGATCGTCAAGAATGCTGGGTCACTGGTGACACTTTCAGAACTATTACTCACCACAACATCGAATTGAGCATTATTGTTCGCCATATCCAGAGCAATGAAGTTGTAGTTAGCTGTGGTGGCTCCTTCAATGTCCATACCATTCTTACGCCATTGATAACTATAGGGACCGCTGCCAATAGCCACAATGCTAAAGCTTGCAAGTTGACCCTGCGTTACCGTCACCGCTACAGGTTGCGCGCTGATATTCAGTGGAGCTGTCTCGGATGAATGCCGGTACAGTCGCACTCGACAATCTGTCTCACTCTTAACCGAGACGATAAAGTTGACACCATATTCTGGAAGCGGCACTGCAACCGTATCCAAAGCGCACCAGATGCTAGAAAGTTCCTGCGTTCCAGTCTGCGACCAACTGTCGGTATCAAGATTGTATTGCCAGATCGGCAGTGGACCGGGACGAGGACAAGAAGCGGATGAATCAGGGTTAGGTTTGCCCTGAAATACCACGAGATTACCCGTACTGGGGTCGATGGTTTGTATCGGACCATGACCACTCTGTCCAAGTGCGGTTGGAGCATTCGCTAATCGAGTGACGACCTGGTTACTGTCAAGCTGGTAGAGCCGTCGCGATTCATTAATATTTGGCGTAGGATCTGGAATCGTACCATCTGCGGTATAATTGTGCCCACCACCGAAAAGCATGACACCATGGTTTGGATTGTATTCACTAAAATGTGAAATTTCACCGAATGGCCCAGTCGAATCAAGGCTAACAGGGGACTCCCATTGATTTGTGTCTGGATCATACAGAGCATACATAGAAGCGCGCTTTGCGCGCGCGTCAAAAAAAACCAATCTATCAATGTCTGGAAAATACTCCAGTGCACTTTGTTCCCCAGCCGCAATTGGTGCGTTAGGTAGTTGAACCCATTCACCTGTTTTCAGACTCATTGACCATACATTATTGGCTTGTGCTACCCGTGACCAGTAGAAAGTGCCGCGCGCAACATCCAAAGCACCGTTGTCATAACCATGAGCACCAAAACCAAACGGTGGCAAATCCAAAATCTTCCAGCTATTGGTTGCTTCTATATATTTAACAAAACCCTGATCCCAAGGTCTATAGGGTCTGCGCGTTCCCGCAATGTAAATTTCTTTGTTTGTTGAATCCCAATGCGCCTCATCGGTAAACTCAAGAATGTTACCAAGAGAGTGAGGTCGCGGTATAAGACAGCCTTCGGGGTGAGGAGCCTCACCTTCTGCGCACTTTGCTGCGGGATGTCTCTCGGGTAAAATAGGAATCATCGCCTGGCAGGTTGATACAGAGCCATCAATTTCAAGTTCGACGAACTCTCCTGGTTGAACGGTGGCAGCTAACTCACTTAAGACGCTGGCAAGTCCGGAGTTGGGAACGATCATTATCGATAATATCAATCCAAAATCTCTCAACCTTGGTAACACTCGTTCCGCCAACTTTGTTATTAAAGTCATTTGTAAATCCAGATTTGTTTTCATTGGTTTACCTCCTAAAATAAATTTCCACGCTGGCGACAAAGCCGAAAAACTAGTAGCATCATCAACGTCAACAACCATCCACCTAGGACTCCACCACCACCTGAGTTATCAGAATTGTCAGGTGCAACAGCTGCCGCCGGATCAACCAATAAGGATAATGACTGAGTATCGCTCGCTGAGCCACTGTCCTGAGCCATTACAGTAAATCCAAAGTTACCCGCTATGGTTGGTGTGCCTGAAATAACCCCCGTCGAGGTGTTCAAAGTGACTCCGCTTGGCAGTGCGCCTGTACTAATACTCCAGGTATAAGTACCAGTACCACCGGTTGCCGCGATTGTATAGCTGGACATAACGCCCACTTGAGCCTTAGTCAGCGAAGTGGTACTGATCTCAAGCACTGCAGCCGCCGCAGGATCAACCAACAAGGATAACGACTGGATATCACTTGCTGAGTCATTGTCCTGAGCCATTACTGTAAATCCAAAGTTACCCGCTGTGGTTGGTACGCCCGAAATAACCCCTGTCGAGCTGTTCAAGCTGAGACCATTTGGTAGCGCGCCTGCACTGATACTCCAAGTATAAGGTGTCGTGCCACCGGTTGCCGCCATTGTGTAGCTGGACATGACGCCCACTTGAGCCTTAGTCAGTGAAGTGGTACTGATCGCAAGTGCATTAGCACCTCCGGTAACAACACTGCCAGCCATCCGTAATAGGGCACTACCAGTGACCGTTTTGCGCGTGCGGTTGGCCGCCGTCTCGCCAGGCCTTACCCTGCTCCAAGTACGGTCGGGCTTGTCCCAAATTTCCAGCGCAATTTCGATACTGTCAGCGTTATCAGCGGTCACTGTAGTAGGTAATGACACCGTAAAGACATCGGGTGTGTCCGTCGCCTGAGGCATGATCTCAACATCATTGACCGTCACTTTAAAACGGCTGAAATCCAATGGAGAGTCATCCCACAGACCTACTAAAATGCTGCTCACACTTGAAACGCTACCCACGGGAGTAAGCGTCATTACTGGGCGCATCATGTCATCATGCACATTGAGCTTGGGTGCGCCGATATCCAACCAACGAGCAATCAGGCGTTTTTCGCTCTCCAGCATGCTGGACACATAGGCAAGATGTTCACCTACCTTAGGCCAAATTTCTGGATATTCGAACCCCTTCGAGTCCACCAATACACCACTACCCACACGTGGCAATCCTGTGGTTGGGTCTCGACCATCCAAACGCTCGCCGTACAAAGCCCACACCAGCATACTGGAGCGTGCGCTATTTACGGAGAGCCAACGTGAAGGAGTACAACATTGGTGGCGCTGAGTAATACGATCGGTACCCGTTACATCAATGTCAGTGAGACCGTTTCCGGGTTTTGAATTTGCTTTAATGACAGTACCGTCCTCATTGGTATATTGATTCTTGGTGAGCAGTTCATAGGTTCGATTGTTACCATCCAAGCGCAGACCGGTGAGCTGCTGAGCCGGTTTACCTTCTGCGTGACAAGAAGCACAACGATTCTCTACGATCGCCGCAATATTATTGTCCCAATCTACCGCAAAAGAGCGTCGGGTAGTGGCTCCTGCCTCTCCAGCGTAAATAGCTTGGGCACTGGCAACAGTAGCGAAACCATTAGCATTCTCGCCCACAAACAATGGCGCGCTAGCACCGGTAAAGTCGCCAAACTTGCTGGTGTCAATCTTGGCACGCGAGACTAAGGTGTCCATACCTTCGCGAGTATGTACGTGACAACCCGAGCAGAATTGTTCTTCACCTCGTACCACAGAGCGCGATGCTGTTTCGATATCCAGTGCCATGCCTCGCTTATCGATCGTTTGCATTAGAAAAGGAGTGTCAGCTGGTACGCGCACAATGAAGCTGGTGTCCTCGTTGCCCTGATCGTCCATAGGCTCTACACCGTTGCCATCGGGCTTACGCACCGGGTATTCACCCAGAATACGTAGGTGATGCTGCTGAAAGCCAGACCATTTTTCATCCCCTCTGTAAAAATCATTGGGGATGTTGGGCACGGGCATGAGAATGCGTATGCCGTGAGCTTCATCATTGTCGAAAATGGCCAGTTCGGCGCCGCTGGCACCCAGATTCATGTAGGTACGACCCGACATCGCCCCGCCACCATCTTTCATATTCCACGGTGTGCCATTGAGTGAACGGGTTTCCCGGTCAAACAGGGAAGCCGCACCGGTGAGGCCGTACGGTGCACCGGCAGGCAGGCGTGGATCTTGGCTGCCATCATTGCGGGTAGGTGAGCGGGTATTATCAGGGGCAGGACGTGCAATGCCATAGATAGCCTGATAGCTCACCACCGCGCGCGGCATGATCTCGTGATACTCAGGAAAATCCACCACCACTTGGGCATCATCAGCGATATGCCCTATCTGACGGTTGCTGTTGGGTTCCAGCGGCAGCAACCAGATGCCCGCATCCTTACCAATCACTTCCATGACACTATCTAACGATACCGTGCTAGATTTACGATAAAACTTACTACTATCTATGGTAGAAGAACCACCAATGGAGTAGGTGGTCAATAAATCATTGTCGGGGGCTGCGGAAGGGTGGGTGAAACGACCATTCATTTTAATGGTGCGATCGCCCACAGGATGCACAAAATAGTCCGAGGGGTCATACGGGGGCCTCGGTTGATCATTCGCACTGCCCTGTGGTGTCAAGCGAAACTGATCGGGGCGGGCGAAGGGCACGAGCCCATTACCTGTTTTCCATGTATCCGGTAGTGTGGTGAGCACGTCCCCAACCTCGTTGCCATTTTTGCCACGATGTACAAAATCCGGCCCCGGTGGATCAACCGGAAATCTATCTAGTGTTCCCAGTCCGGTTTGCTGACGGTTGTAATACAGTGTGGTGACAATGTCGCCATCCGACAGCTGAGTAAAATAATGATACGCCCAGACGGTTGCGTCATTTTTGCCTGCAAAAATAAAGGGGGCGGAGCCGTCCGGGTTAATCTCGAACAAGGAGTAGTTGTTATTACTGGTCCGTTGCAGCATGCGGTCGAAATTGGTGTAAACAATGCGCCCGTTCATTAAAGTGGTGGCATGCAGCTGGTTTTGCATGGCTCGGTGACTCAGCACCTCCATATTTTTACCATCTCGATCCATCGCAAACAGCTGGAACCGGGAGAAGCCTTCTTCCCGATTACTGGTGAAACCGATGCGACCGTCCGGCATGAAAAACGGGCCGGTGTCCATCACGGGCACCTTGGATACCCACTCCGGATCTTTGCCGGGATATGCGCGGCCGGCAAACATTTTGTCGTCCGGCGAAACCTGAATATTTTCCCCGGTCAGCAAGTCGTAGATAAAAATTAGTGCAGGATTGTCGTAAGGCTTAAGATCGGAGTAAATCGATTGGGCGTACAAGTCATTGTTACTGCCGAGGTTGCCACTTGGGTCAAGCCTCATAAATGTCTGCAACCCTCCAGGTGTCGCTCCCCGCATACCATAATCAGTGATGAAGGTGCGCGTATCGGTAAACTTGGTGTACACCACATAACGACCATCAAAGGAGACATTAGGATCTATTACTGAACACACGGGGTTTGAGATATCGTCTTCGTTGCAATTCACCAGTACTTTCTCTGCGGCAGGGTTACCCGCAGGCATCACACTGGAATCGTGCAGAACCAGATCACAACCGGGTTGTTGATAAACATTATTGCTGGCTGACAGCCACAGGTCATTGACACCGTTCCAATTCAGCAAATCTTGGGTTCCATTGCGGGAGACCGGCTCTTTACCTCGTGGACAGCGTACATACACTACGTCGTAGCTGATGTCAGCAAATTGTGCTTGACGTTCTGTAGCGTAAACTGATTCAAAAATAGTTAAGAAGAAAAAAAAGAATGAAAAAATAATGGTACCAATTGTCTTTGTCCAGGTACTTTCATTGTACATATTCAACACCTACTATCTGAATAAAAAGAAATTTTTTATTTGGCTATCTCGGTAAAGGGGCAACGAAATGTCGTTCTGCCTTTAGGGAGCAGTAGTGGTATGTTAGAAGATAAATGTGGTAGATAAATGGAACTGTTCCGACAACTCATATAAATTGATACACTGTGTGGAATTTTTGCGACTTTTCGACGAGTCTTTTCCTTTTCACTGTATTACTGTGATCAAAGTGTTTGTTATAGCCACACACCTACTTAGTCTGACAGAGTATGCGCAATTATCAAAAAGAAAAATTCCTTGGATACTATTTAACTTGAATGATGTTGACGCTAAAGAAAGTGAGATTGGCGAAGTGACCATCTTGGAAAGGAAATCAAAAAATAGACACTATCCTGTTTTGCTGAACATCTAGTCTTGTTCATTTTTTTCTATAGAGTTGCAGCTTGGTATTTGAATATTTATACGATTAAAACGAGAAGGTGGCACACCATATTTTTTATTAAATGCACGACCAAAGCTTGACAGACTATTAAACCCCACTGCGTGGGCAATTTTACTAATTGTTCCATTGTAATCTTGAAGCATCATCAGGGCTCTTTCTAACCTTTTGTTTTTAAGTAAAGCTCTTGGCGTACAATTAAACTGCTTTTTTGTGTTACGAAACAAAGTGCTTCGTGTAGTATTCATTGCCTTGACCAATTGGTCGATATTGAAGTCTTTGCTAGATAAGTTTTTTTCTACTATTTCCGTTACTCTAATAGAAAATGGATCTTCAATAACCATTTTAGAATGATTGGACACTGCAGATAGAAGATTTGAAATCGTAATATCTGTCCGTCTTTTGGTATTGAGATCTACCATCTGATGCTTTTTATTATAGTCACACTTGTACGACTTAAGAATATTTTCTAAAACAACAATTTCCTCATTGGTGAAAAGGACTTGATTAACACTTTCAGTTAACTCTAATCTAGAATCAGAATTTATTCCGGTGATTCCATTATTATCTTTGAGTAATAACCGACACATGTTAGATCTCTTATAAGTGTTATCTAGCTTAGCATGTTGTAGTATCTTCATTTAAGTCAACCAGTGGAACTATACTTTTTAAATAGCGAGTATGCATATATGAATAACATCTCATGGAATTTGATTCGGTCTTTTTTAATGGTGGTAAACAAAGGGAGTTTGTCCGCTGCTGCCAAAGCTCTTGATGTTTCTCAACCAACAGTAAGTCGAGACATTCATTCTTTGGAAAAGTATGTTCAACAAAATCTTTTTAAACGAAACACGCAAGGCCTAATTTTAACTAGAGCAGGTAAAGCATTAACTGAATCAGCATTAAAAATGAGTGAGCATGCTGAAAGTTTTAATCGAAAAATTCATGGTTTATCAACAGAAATTGCAGGTAATATTCGGATCAGTGCAAATGAAGTCGTTGGAATTTGTTTATTGCCTTCAGCGGTTGCTGCTTTTGTCAGTTTGAATCCCGCGGTCAATGTAGAAATTCTGATTACAAACAAGACAACTAATCTAAACAAATGTGAAGCCGATCTTGCTCTTCGAATGTACCGACCGACTCAGCCTAGTTTGATTGTTAGGCGTTTACCCGATATGCCTTTGGGTTTTTACGCGCACCAGAACTATATCAAAAAACATGGTATTCCTGAATCACTCAAGGAATTACGACAACATAGAATTATTGGTTTTGATCAGGCGACTAGTTTTATAGATTATAGTGCAGCTGCCGGATATCAATTTTCACGCAACGATTTCAGTTACCTTACAGACAGCGTGTTAATGCAACTCAATTTGGCTCGGTCAGCAAGTGGTATTGTTGCAACTCATAAACGACTGGCTGAGCAATGGAGCGAGTTAAAACCTGTTCTTGAATGGGTTAATTTACCATTAATGGAGTTTTGGGTAGTTTGTCATGGTGATGTAAGAGGTAATGTAAAAACCAAAGCATTTGCCGACTTTTTGATTAACTGGTTTGAACAAGATGCATATCATGGTTTGAAGTATTAGAAAGGGGGAACTATAGACCCTAAACCGCTACAATCACCCGAATAGCATCAAGCTGTAACTGAGTATCTTCTATATAGCCAGTTAATAATTCAGTTTGTTTTTTTATAAAGTTAATTTCATTTTCTCGAATGCTAGGGTTTTTCTTTTTTAAAGAAAGTAAGCGATTAAGCTCATTTTGTTGAGTTTTTTGCATATCTGACACGATAGTCGCGAGAATGTCTGCAGATTGTTTTTTAGCGATTTTATCCGTTTTAGCTAAAATGGTTTTGATTTTTTTCTCTTCACTTTTTAACACTAGTCTCGCATTGCGTTTATCGATTTTATGACACTGTTTACTCAGGTTGGCATGTCCAACATTAGCAGCCAAGTTAGAACCATTGATATCGGTTAATAATCTAAAACATCGGTAGGGAAGAAATCGTTGAGCTTGTAAATATTTAGGCGCAACACATTCTAATTTATATAAGGCTTCTACTAAAATTGTGCCCGCTTTAACCGCTTTATTTTTTAAAATACAAACGCTAGCGTTACCTTTATTTTCTCCAAGTATGAGATCAATTGCGCCAGTTGTCATGGGATGTTCCCAGGTGATAAAGTGCATATCATCACGGCTTAATGCAATATTTCTATCACAGGTGATGGTCAAGCCTTCTTCTGGCAATCCGGGAAATGCGCCGATAAACATGTGCGTACCGGGGCGAACGACATAGGCATTTTCAGAATGATCTTCAAAATCAACACCAAAGCGATTCCATGTTTTTTGCATAAATAATAGAGGCGATTTCTCATCCATTTCTTTAACTTGAGAAATTAGGCGGTCGGCATTTTGTTGATTGAAAGATGAAAGCTCTAATAAACGATCTTTGCCTTCTTCAAGTTCATGATTTATTTGAGTGGTGAGAGCTGCTGTTTTAGCAATTAATTCATTGCTAGCCTTGGTATTTCTTTCATCAAGTAATGCTTTCACAAGCAGCTCTTTAGTTAAATGAAAAATTTTACCACCGGCCGCGTTGGTTTTTTCAAAGGCTTGCATTCCTTGGTGATACCATTCAAACAAAACTTGTTGGGCAGTATTCTTCATGTAAGGAACATGAATCTTAATATCTTCCGATTGCCCAATTCTGTCAAGTCGCCCAATCCTTTGCTCTAATAAATCAGGATTCATTGGTAAGTCCATCAATACAAGATGATGACTGAATTGGAAATTTCGTCCTTCGCTACCAATTTCTGAACAGAACATGGCTTGAGCACCATCTTCCATATCTGCAAAATGTGCAGCTGCGCGATCGCGGCTGATCAAATCTAAATCTTCATGAAAGGTACAACAATTAATTCCGAGTCGAAATCGACAATGTAGATCCAAATTAATAGCCGTATCTTTGTCGGCACAAATAATCACAACTTTCTCTTGTCTATGTGATTTTAAGAAAGTTTTTAACCAGTCAATTCTTGGATCAAATTCGCACCAACTGCCATCTTCAAATTGAGATTCAGGATGAATAAGTTGTTGAATGGCTTCATCAATATTTGTAGAAAGATCAAGTTTGGCAGCTAGATATTCTTCACTCTCTTCAAGAGGATGAGGAATCAACAGGCGCTTTGGGAATCCCTTTACATTTTTTCGAGTATTGCGGTAGATAACCCTTCCAGTGCCGTTTCGATCGAGTAATTCATTTAAAATAATTTCTTTATTTGATTCGATAATTTCACAATCAGATATATAGCTGCTGATTTTCTCTTTTAGTTGGTTAGACCAAGTATCCTTTTGATCTAATTCAGATATTAATTCAGCAACTGGTTGATAATCATTTTGTTCTGCAATAAAAGCATTAAGGTCATAAAATCGATTCGGGTCGAGTAATCTCAAGCGAGCAAAGTGCCCATCTTGTCCTAGCTGCTCAGGCGTCGCTGATAGAAGTAATAATCCGGCCGTTTTTTGAGCGACCTTTTCGACGCGTAGGTATTCATTACTTGGGTTTTTAGGATGCCATTCTAAATGATGCGCTTCATCGATAATAAGCAGGTCCCAATCTCCTTCCGCCATCGACTCAATATCACAAGCGGCCATAAATTCTGTTGAACACAAAACTAATTGTTCGCTAAGATAAGGATTTTCTGACTCAATCGATTCTAAAATAAGTGATTCATCCAAACCAAGATCCGCTAACCCCTCGGAATCAAACTCTTGTAAAGATTCGATTCTAGATTGATCAAAAATACTGAAATGTAAATTAAACCGACGGATCATTTCGACAAACCACTGATGAATTAAAGTTTGTGGAACGATAATTAATACTCTTTGCGCGCGCTGGCTAACCAGTTGCTGATGAATAATCATTCCTGCTTCAATGGTTTTACCCAAGCCCACTTCATCAGATAATAAAACTCTGGGGGCGAAGCGATTACCAACTTCTGATGCGATGTGTAATTGATGGCCTATTAGATCAACTCTCGGCCCTTGAAGCCCAATAATTTTAGAGCTTTGTTGCTTTTCTTTTGCTTTCATTGCCGAGTATCGAAGTTCAAACCACTTTAAAGAATCGATTTGACCCGAAAATAAACGATCGCTAGCCTGTTCTAAATCAAGGTGGTGACTGAGCTGAGTTTCTGGGAGAGGTACTAACAAGTCACCATCTGGATCCGCTTTCACCATGTAAACCAGTGTGCCATTATGAGGCTCAACACTTTCAACAGTGAGTAAATCACCGTGCTGAGTTTCTATTTTATCACCCGCTTCGTAAGTGATTCGAGCAAGAGGAGCATTATCGCTTGAATAGGTTCTTTCTTCCTCATTTGCAGGAAAAAACACAGTGACCAGACGATGATCGACTCGTTCAATAATTCCAAGTCCGAGTTCAGTTTCGTTTTCACTTAGCCAGCGTTGGCCAACGGCAAAATTAGTCATAAATTTTTACTAAATACATCTTTGAAAGGGGTTGTTCTTAAGCGCGGGATTATAGCACTAGTTTAGGTGGGAGATCTTTGACTTAAAGTATTTATTAGAGAAAAATTAATTTATCCATTAAATTCAATTAACTATCAAAATTCCAGATCACGAATTACGGCAAGGTTTCATTCGTGATCCTGATGAAAATCTAATTGGCATCATGGCAGAACTTTCGCTTTTAACATAAGCGCGTTCAAGTAAAGTTATAAACTTAAGAAATTATCCGATTCTCGGTACTTATTAAAAAGTGTGGTGGCATAGTGAATTTGGTCACCTAAACATGGGTGTTACAATACATTTTCAAATAAATTTGCCCTTTTATTTTTCCTTTGTTAGCATTGCTTTCTTTAGAAAATCAAACCCAAAGGAATGAAATATGAAATTATTTAGTATATCTCTTTATCTCTTTATCTCTTTTCCTCTAATAGTCAAGCTGTTGTACTAGAGAAATATAGTATTTGTAATTCTTGCAACTCTTCAGAAACATATTCTTGGCATGCCCAACTTCTTGGTTATAGCTATCAACAAGGCTCATATGATGTTGCTATAGTAAATACTGAAAATTTTGATATTTGGCACGTGTTTTTGGATGTAGAGGTATACACCCATAATGAGGCTGTAATAGGGTTTGAAGATATTTCTGTGATGGTTACTCATGTTATGCAAGAAAATCAAAATGTTATTAATGAATTAAAATATTTATATGAAATGTCAAAAAATACAATGGTGTATGAGGTTGGTAATGATACAAGTGCAACTATTACGTGCGAGACCGCAGGCTGTAATGACATATCTAGTATTAGCACTTGGTTGCGAGGCAGAAACGCGATAAATGCATGGATTGTTGCAACTACATCACCTAGTTTAATAAATCTTTTTAAACATTACTTCGGTTTTAAACCAAAACTATCTGTTGTTGTGATCTTTCCAGATGGTTCTACAGAGGAGTTCAAGTTTAAGGCTGCAGTAGCAACTGTAGTAGCTTTTGAACGTGTCCCTGATACTGCAACAAATCCAGATGGGACACCTATGAGTAACAACACTGATGAGTTCCTTACGGGGATCAGTTTTGGAGGGGGGACTGGCACTTTTCCAGTGCTTGTAGGGGGAAGTGCAACAATTGTTAGTTCACCGCCTTGTGAATGGTGGAAGTTTGTAACAACTATTGATGGTGTTGTGGTATCTGTAACATATGAATGTCTGTAGGGGGCTAAATATGAATCTTACCATTATTAAATTTCTGATTATTCTCTTTGTGGGGGTGGGACTAGGTATTGGTTTTATGTATGATGTTTATTTAAAAAAAATGCAGTCAATTCATGTTGAAGAACTTTATAAAGAGTTAGCTCACATAGATTTATTTTTAAAAACAGAAAAACCCGTTTCACTAGATGATAGAAAGCTTAATTTAAAATATATTCTCGACGCGATAGAAAGGGGATTTGAACATCCTTTTAGAGGTTGTACTAAAGAGATGATAGAGCTTTTTGAAAAGGCTCACGAGTTGGGTCTTAAAACTCCATCTTGTAGTTAGCTTGGGATTACCAGTACGAAATTTTAAGCGTGCAATATTTGCTTTACGAAGGGATTTTATTCGCGGGAAAGAGAGGATGATTTTGTATTAATAGAAGAAGTTGCTGTGCGATTTTTATCATCAGATATTAGGTTTAGAATTATTATTTGAAGCTCATCCTTATTTGGCATTTCTTATGTGTGGCGATATTAGGATTATGTTGACTAGGCTGCAAGGAGAATAGCGAGATCATCATACCTCGGTTATTTATTATAAAGTCAATGACTTAGAATCTAGCGTGTTGAGTTTAAAAAAAAAGGGAGTAGAGTTTGGGAGCTGCAGCTTACAGCTAAAATGCCAGATCACGAATTATGGCAAGGTTTCATTCGTGATCCCGATGAAAATCTAATTGGCATCATGGCAGAACTTCCGCTTTTAACATAAGCGCGTTCAAGTAAAGTTATAAACTTAAGAAATTATCCGATTCTCGGTACTTATTAAAAAGTGCTTCTATATCTTGATTATTTGGATCAATATCTTTGCTCGCCAAAAATTCTGGATTCCAAAGTTTAGAATAAGATCGTTCTCCTAAGTCACAGGAAAAAGTCACAATTTGTTTTCCTTTACCCATTTTTGCAGCGGCAAAAATGGCTCCGGCAACGTTTAAAGCAGAACTAGAACCTAACACGATGCCGTCGTGATCTCTGACGAAACGAGAAATGGCGACCAGATCTTTATCGGGTAAATTCACAGATCGATGAATTTTTGCTGCTTTAAAGTTTTCCACTAACCGCATGATGGCTATCCCTTCGGTAAAAGACCCGCCGTCACTGGCAACATATTTTCCGGTTTTTAGGTAATTGTGAATTCCAGAGCCATCAGGATCGACCAGCCAATTTAGAATATCAGGATTCTTTTCAGCAAAAAACTTGGAGTTTCCGCCAATGGTTCCTCCGGTTCCACAAACTGAGACAAAGGCATCAATATTACCACCGGTCTGATGCCAAATTTCTGGCGCGGTGTGTTGATAATGAGCCTGATAATTACTGGTATTCTCAAATTGATCCGCCCACCAATAGTTTTCATTTTCTTCTGCGATTCGTCTTGCGGTATGATAAAAATGGTTCTGATTAGCAAAGGGACAGGCATCCACTAAACGTAACTCAGCACCATGTAATTCAATAAGCCGCTCTTTTTCGGGCGTTTGCCCTTTAGGCATAACAACAATTAAATTAAAGCCTAATGCTTTGGCAACTAAAGCGAGTCCAATTCCGGTATTGCCGGCCGTTCCCTCAACGATTGTCATTCCCGGTTTAAGCTGACCGCTATTAATTGCATCGGTCACTATTTGCAGAGCCGCGCGGTCTTTAATACTGCCGCCGGGGTTTTGGTGTTCACATTTAAGTAATATTTCGCTGCCCGTTAGGTTTGATAGGGATTGAATTCTTACCAAATCGGTATTGCCGATTGTTTGGCTGATATTATCTAAAATGTTTGAATTAGGCATATGGAACTCTTTTTTAGTAAATTAATTTTGCTAAATTGATTGTTAGTAATTAGACGCCATTTCTAATGAAAGTTACAATAACTTTTTGGATTAATTATATAACTTAGAAATAGCCATATTTCTTTTGTACCCATGAGGTTTGGGTGTAGCTTATTGCGATATCGAATATATCTTAGCACCCATAAATTGATCCATAAATCGACCGGAATTCGGATTTATCGGTCTTCTTACATCCTTCATACAAACCTTCTCAGTTAATATTCATACCAGTAGCGTCAACAAGCTTATAAGTAAAGCGAGAAGTTGCTAGTTACTGCGCACCGTGCGCAATAAAAAGTTGTTAAATGTCTATGATCTATGAATACGATTTAAAGGAAATTCTTCCAAGGCTTAAAGGCCCCCTGAAGGAAATACTTGATGCCGAGATTGCGGCAGGCAACGAGATGGTAGAAATATCAAGTAAATGGCCCATGCCTGAAGTAAATGTGTGGTTAAAGAATCCACTCACAGATAAATACAAAAAATCTTATCCTTCTCTTCAATATAGCTATCTTGGCGATCCTAAGAATTGGCTAGAGGAATACATAGATAAAGACAGTGGTGCAATGGTGGCAGCAAAGTGCTAGCCCAACATTTAACAAGGTAAGGCAAAATCGCCCTGCGGGCTGGACGCGCTAAAGCGCGCCTTTGCTTGCGGCGTGAAAGTTCATCCATCCGGAATGTATTCAAGGATATCGCCAGGCTGGCACTTCAAAACTTGGCAAATTTGCTCTAGTGTCGAAAAGCGCACGCCTTTAACTTTCCCAGTGCGCAGCAGCGACAAGTTCTGTTCAGTAATGCCGATTTCATTGGCAAGTTCTTTGCCTCGAACCTTGCGTTTGGCCAGCATGACATCTAGGTTAACGACAATAGGCATTGGGATCCCCTAGATGAACTGCTTGTTTTCGACTTCGAGCTTGCTGGCACTGACCAGCAGATCACTCATTACCCACAAAATCATGGCCAATGCGATTACTTTAATTTCACCGCTCCCCAAAGAGACAGAGAGTATTTTCTGGTCAGCAGGATGATTCATTGATAACAGAATACTGGAAAGCGAGAAGTGCAACGGCTTGGCGAGTGCCTGCACAAAAAGAAAAACTGAAAACATTCGCAGGTCACGGCTATTGCTGTAATTAAAAAGTTCACCTTTCGCAAAGTTGGAGAAGGCTCGGCGTAAAAAGTAGAGGCCAGCCATGCCTGTGGTAGCATAGAAGAGGGTCAGTATCCATACACTGTACCACTGCATGTCGGAGACAGTCTGCCATTGAATTGGTAGATTCAGGCTGCTTTTGGCAAAGGAGATAAACAGCTCAATATTGATTAAGAAATACAGGGCAATCACAGGGGCTACAATAAGTATTGCTATGCATCCCCAGGCTACGAGCTGTGAAAATCGCCGGTTCATTATAAAATCCTCTTGACATAAATGTATTACAGTAATAAATTATCGTTTTACAGTAAATATGTCAAGAGGACTAATTCCATGAGTATTCGTTTGTTCGTCATCTCCTTTGTAACCTTGGTATCACCCTTGCTTGCGCCGAGCGCCACAGCACTGACGATGAAGCAGTTTTCTGATATCTGCCATTCATCTCCCGGAGAATGCGGCGATCACCCGATTCTTCAGGCCTATGTTGGGGGCGCGCTTGACCTGCTAGCTACCCTCGACGAACAGACGGATTATCTGAAAAAGGTGTACTGCAAAGAGCCAAAAGAATTGTTTAATGTACACGCTATTATCAGCTTTATGGAGCAGCGGAGTAATCAGCACGTTGCGGACAATGCCATGCTGGTGTTGGTGCATTACTTGGAGGAGCTTGGCGGGTGTCAGCCATGAGTAAATTGCTGATGATTTTGGTGTTATTTGGCACCGTAGGGTGCAGCAATAAAGCGATATACGACAATATGAGCTTACATCAGCGCAATGAGTGTCTGAAAGACCCGCCGCCCGCTTATTTTGAGTGCATTGAGCGTACAAGCAAATCCTATGAAGTATATGAACGTGAGCGTAGTGAGGTGTTGAAGAAGGAAAGTATAGATGACAAGGAGAAATAAATGACGGCTTTATTCAAGGTGACAGTGGTGCCACCAGTTGGCTGTGATTTACAACAAGGTCTTTTCTTGACATGTCTAAGAGGTTGATAGGACTTATGGATTATTTTATGGAGAATGCTAACAATGCAATGCACGCGACAAGCGCATGATTGCGGCGTTATCTTTACAAACATTTGGGCAGAGGTATGCAGATGAAATTTTGTGCTCTATTTTTACTAGGACTTATCACCTTTATAAATCCTGCGTATGCAGATAGAAATACGCCAAGTTGGGTGACTGAAGGTCCTTATCTTAAAAATTCTTCCGCTTCCTTTGAAATTCCAATCAAAGTCTTTGCTACAAAATTATATGTTGAAATAGAGATTGGTGGAAAGCCAAGACGGTTTGTTTTTGATACGGGATCTCCGTCAATGATAGACACAGCGCTTGTTGAAGAGTTAGGGCTAAAAGTTATTGACAAAAATAAAGGAATAGATGCTCATGGTGCCGTTGTCGAGACTGAGATTGTTCAAGTAAATGTACTTATAGCAGGTATAGCTATTCAGAAAGTTCCAATGATGACAGCAAATTTTTCAGGCTCTGAATTAACAAAATCTTTTATCGGTGATGGAGTGCTCGGTTCGGATTTATTTCCTCTTGGTGCTTGGCAGTTTGACCTAAAAAATTCCTTACTGCGCTTTAATACAAACTTAAATGAGCTGCCACATATAAAACAAGCAAAGAGTTTAAAATTATATCAATTTGGATACCCATACATGCCTATTTTTGATGTAAAGTTTGCAAAAAAAGCGCGAAGCAAAGCAATGTTAGATACAGGCTCTCCAACATTCTTTGCAATCTCTTCACTGGATTTAGGCGGGGCTAGAAAGGCTTCTGGGGTAGGGAAAACAATATCCGGGTATGGATCACCAGGAGGTTCGTTAGGTGGGCAAGCCCCCGAAACAGAGCTACTTCAGCTAGAGCTGAAAAATCTTGCTATCGATAAGATAAAATTGGGTCGTGTTACAGCAAAAAAACGAGATTTGCCTCCAAGTCTTATCGGTGCCAGAATATTGGAAAATTACATTATTACGTTAGACTCGCGATCTGAGAGTGCCTATTTTAAAGAATACTTTGATGGGCCGTTTACGAATTCATCATTCGGTTTTTCTTTGGCATTTAATCATAATATTTCTATTGGCGCAGTTTGGGATGATTCGCCCGCAAAAGCGGCTGGGCTTCGAACAGGTATAGAGTTGACCTCGATTAACGGTATTGACATTGAATATACGCGAGAAGGATTATTCAGGGCTGTCGCTGCAATGAAGGGACAAGAGATCGAGCTGGCTTGGAAGGGCGGGTCAGCTAAGCTAGTTAGAAAAATCCTTATTCCTGTAGAGTAAGTTTCTTTGAATTCTAATAGATAACACATATGAGCCTAATCTAAGTCAATAGCCGACAAAGATTATTTCAGTTGAACTATTTTCAACTAAAAGAAATCAATCATCAAAAAACGATCACTTTATTTGTCACATTCGCTGTTAAACGAAATCGTTTACAGCAAACACATATAGAGGATCTCTTATTGCGGTCTCACCGCTGCCAACTGATTTTAATCCGTTAAAGTTCGTTGGGTCACTATGTCGACAAGGATGTCGGTAGTAGAGCAATGCAGGAGCAATTGCCGAGACATTGACCGCCATGGATGGTGGAAATGCAGATATTGCAGGAGCAAATATCTGCCATCGGCTAACCTTTTTCTGGCGCTATTCAAGGGGCTGGTTTAGTTTATCATCCAGTTAGTATCAGGCTCAGTAAAGGTGTAAACAACTTTGTTAATTGTAAAAAAATGCACACCAATGACGCGTCTAATCAAGGCGACTGGCTTAAGCGTGATGGTATATAAACAGGTGGTTAAAATGATTGAAATAACCCGTTTATAAAATACTCGGCCTGTGTATCCAGTTGCCTACAGGGATGTAGGTAAGGGGCGAGAGCAGGACGCGGAAGCTTTAGGTGTTCAGCTCACGTCATTATGTGACCAACCCTTTAAAAATCGTTTTTCATCAAAGAGCGTTTCCTTAGCCAACATAAAATAAACACACCGTCCGATTTTGTGAGCAAGAGCAGATAAAGCTTTTGCCTTGCTCATTCGCTTTTGTAATTTCAAAAGATAACTTTGGGCTTCTTTATTGCCCCTTAAAAACAAACTGGCAGCTTCGGAGAACGCCCATTTCAAATGAGCATTACCAATTTTATTACCTTGGGTTCCATAAGCTTTACCTGCGGATTCGGCTTTGCATTTAACTAATCTTGAATAAGAAGCAAACTTTTGAACTGAGTCAAAACGAGTGATACTGCCAATCTCATAAATGATAGTGAGAGCAAGGATCCGTCCTATTCCTGGAATACTTCGTAGAAGTTTATAGCCGATAGGTTGATGCTGTTTGGCGTGTTGCTCAATAAACCACCCGACAATTGCTCCTGCATTGTTCTAATACCGTCCATCCATGGACATATCAATTTTACTTAACTCTTTGGCATAACAATCAAGAATGGTCATATCTAAGTCAACATTTATTTCTTCACAAAGATCAGCGACCCAGTACCAACAATGCCTACATTCAACCCCAACAACAACACTGCCAATGTAGGGCTCTAGGAGGTTTTGAAGTTGTTTAGGGTTAGCCGATATTTCTTTATGAACAAGGGTTTCACCTTGTTGGTCGATAATACAAACGTAAAGTGATCTAGCATGTAAATCGATTCCACAGTAATATGGATGAATGTTATTATAAAAAATTAAGGTGAATTGCGAAGCAAGAGAGAACACTCTGGAGTGCATTGAGCTTCTCCTGTTTGGTTTGGTCGCCTTAAGCATACCGAAAACTCGGTCTGTTAGGGAGTAGGCTCAATGAGTATCAAACGCATCAACTCGGACACTTTTCCGCGGGTTTATTTTGTGCTAATTTGTCGGATCACTCAACAGTGTCACTTGCGTATCGTATTTGGCATTTCAACAATAGCTAATTGAAAGGGAAAAAAAATAATGAAATTCAAAATACTTGGTCACATGCTTTCTAAAATGCTACTGGTCGCTATTGCGGCTGGCGCATATATCCAAACCCTTGCAGCTGACACAGCTGAAATTCCATTTCATAAACAAAAATATACTTTCGATTCCGGTACGATCAACGGGAACGAAAGGGCACTAAATAGTGGTCCTGTCAGCCATGTTGTATCAATCGCTGGCGCGCCTTGGTTAAGGCTAAACTTACAAGGCACAGAATTAGGAGCAAATAGCTACATAGAAATTACCTCGCTATATGATAATGCTACTCAAGTTTTAACTGCAGAAACATTAGCAAAGAGGAATAACCAAAGCGCCTATTTTAATGGGGACGCCGTTGAAGTTAAGCTTTACGTGGACTCAAGAGATAAAGGAGTATCACTTAAAGTTGGCGAAATCTCGGTTGGTGAATACGCAAGCACTGCGCAGCCCCTAAGCATTTGTGGTGCTGATGATCGTATAGCCTCCACTGAACCGAAAGTGGGACGTATGGATCCTGCAGGTTGTACCGGCTGGATAATTGATGGTGGACAACTACTCACTGCAGGGCACTGTTTAGATGGTACAACCATGGATACATTGTCGTTTAATCCCCCGCCGTCTCTGGAAGACGGAACAGTTCAATTTCCTGGACCTGAAGATCAATATTCTATCGTTCAATCCAGTTTTAATTTTGTTAATGGTGGAGTAGGTAATGACTGGGGAACTTTTGAAGTATCCAACAATTCACAAACAGGCTTGCAGCCGATAGATGCACAAGGCTCATATTCTATCACGCAGGACTTAAATCCAGATACCATACGGATCACAGGTTACGGTGTAGATGATGGTACTACCAACCAAACCAATCAAACACACGCTGGTGCTAATGAAGGCTCTTCTGGAACCACTATGCGCTATTCCGCCGACACGACTGGCGGAAATTCTGGTAGTCCTGTTATCGATGATGCAACTGGGATTACGGTAGGTATTCACTCTCACGGCGGTTGTTTTTCTACTGGCGGAAATAATAGTGGAACAAGCTTTTTTAACACTGCTTTGTGGGATGCCATTGGTAGTGGTACTGGAAACCAAGCACCTACGGCTTCCTACACTTTCACATGTGCCGATTTAACCTGTGATTTTGATGCTTCAGCAAGTTCTGATAGTGATGGCACGGTAGATTCTTATTCTTGGGATTTCGGTGATGGTAATAGCGCAACAGGTGCAACACCTTTACACACTTTCTCTGCTGGAGGCTCATTTGAAGTAGCACTTACTGTTACCGATAACGAAGGAGCATCAGGTAACACGACACAAAGTGTGACGGTAGTTGATCCTAATGGACCAACAACCGGCGGTTTCACTGAAACTGATTTATCACCATCTGCTGGAGAAATCCTAAACTACACCATTGATGTACCAGCTAATGCAACATTGCTTGAAGTAGAAACATCCGGTGGCACGGGTAATGTTGATCTAACCATCAAATTCGATTCCGCACCAACTCGTAATGATAACGATTGTTTAGAAATTGGTGCTGGCAACAATCATACATGTAACATCACAAACCCTGCTGAAGGAACTTGGTTTATCGTGGTACGTGGTGCGGCAGCTTCCTCAGGCGTGCAATTAGATGCTTACTGGACATCGGGCTCAAATGTAGCACCGACAGCTGATTTTAGTGTTACAACTACCGATTTAGCTGTAATCTTTACTGATACTAGCTCGGACAGTGATGGTAGTGTGGTTGCTTGGAGCTGGGACTTCGGTGACGGTAATTCATCTACAAGTCAAAACCCAACCTACGATTATGCAGTGGCTGGAACTTATAACGTCACATTAACAGTAACCGATGATGAGGGCGCAACTGGTAGCTCTACTCAATCAGTAACAGTAAGTGCTGGCGGTAATAACACTGGCGGATTTACTGAGACGGATTTAGCGCCTGCTACTGGTGAAATTCTCAGCTATACCATTGACGTACCTGCTGGTGCGACGTCGTTAGAAGTTGATATCTCTGGTGGAACCGGTAATGCGGACTTAGCGATTAACTTCGGCTCCACACCTAGCCGTTTCGATAATGATTGTATCCAAACAGGTGCAGGCAATACCCATAGCTGTAATATCACCAACCCTAGTGAAGGAACTTGGTTTATTGTAGTTCGTGGTGCAGCAGCCTCATCTGGTGTTCAGTTAGATACTTATTGGTTTCAATAGAAACTAGCTGTGTGTAGAAAGGCCAGCTTTCGCTGGCCTTTTTTATTGATTTAATATTTACAGCATCTAAATGAGATAATTTGTATATGTGTTTTTACTAAACATAATCAGAGTTAGACGCAGGAATGAACCACATTGATTGAATCAGTAATATCAATAACCGCAGCGACAGTCTTATTGCTTGGTTCCCTTGGATCAGCGCCTTAGCCTGCCGCAACAAATGATTTTAAATAGACAAAATTTAGTGATCAATTAACTGCTAAAAGAGCTTACTTAGCCTTATAACTATAATGCGATTCAATTTGTTCTTTGGTCAGAATACCGTAGATTTTATCTGAAGTTGGTGTGGTAGTACGAAATATGTAAATGGCTTCGACATTCTCTCGTTCCATGGTGTCGAGTGCTTCCTCTAAGTTCGCTTGAAGATAAACGGAGGCAACATCCTGACGATCTGCTGGGATAGCGAGCAGATCTATATCTTGCTCTATCGGTGTTGGGATACCTTCATTTTCTAATTCATCTTTCTGCGCTTGTTTTTCTTTTAACTCCAATACGTATCGAGCCAAATCATTTGCAGCGAGCAAAGAGGTTGGAACTTGATCTTGTCTCACTAAAATCCAGCGAGGAGTTTCGGATAATAACTTTTCGGCGTCTTTGTAGGATATAAACTTTTCTTGTACCGATAGTTTTCTTTCCATTAAACCGGCGACCCCAACACTACGTAAAAATTGAGAGAGAGGATTAACTTTAAGCTCTAAACCTTTCGCTTTTAGTTGAGAGTGAAAGATAGATTGTTGTTTGAATACTTGAGAAACAACAAGATTGCTAACAACGACCGCAATCATACCTGGCAATAAAATATTTGGATTATTGGTTAATTCTAACAATGCCATTAATGCTGCCAGTGGTGCTTGTAAAATGGCGCTCATCATTGTTGCCATTCCAATCATTGCGTAAAAAGCATATTCAGATGCATAGTCAGGTAGTACTACCGCTGCCAATGAACCAATTAGACCGCCAGCCATTGCGCCAATAAACATGCTCGGGCCGATTGCTCCACCGGGCATAGACAAGCCGGAACAGACAATTGTTGCAAGTAATTTACCAACGCAAGCAATCGCTAAAACTTGTAAGGTTAAGCTGCCATGTAATGCGTCGTTCACGGTATCGTAACCAATCCCCATAACTTGTGGAGCGGCAAGGGCTATTATCCCTACACAGGTTCCGGCAACACTGCATTTTAGCCAAGCAGACCATTGAATGGTTTTGCTTGTTAGTAAAGATGTACCATGAATAAAGATAGCGGCTAAGGTTCCGATCACTAGTCCAAGTAAAATAAAATTAGGTATTTCCCATAAAGAATTAATATCTAATGATGGGACTATAAATGCGACATCATTTCCAAACACGATCCGAGATAATATTGCTGCTGAAACAGAAGATAAAATCAGAGGAATAAAACTAGCGATGGTATATTCCATCATTACCACTTCCATCGCAAAAATAACACCTGCGAGCGGCGTATTGAAACTAGCTGATATTGCTGCGGCAGAACCACATCCTACCAATATGCGAATACTGTTATTGGGTAGCTTCATTCTTTGCCCGAGCCACGAGCCAGCTGCCGCACCTAAATGAATGCCGGGGCCTTCTCGGCCGACTGATTGCCCAGAGCCGATGGTTAATCCACCAATTAAAAACTGTACTAAGGCATTTCGCCAATTCAAATAACCTTGGTGAAAAGTCATTCTTTCAAGAACGTGCCCTACACCGACTTGACGATAACGTTTGCCGACTTTATGCAAGATGAAGCCAACTACTATCCCACCAATGGTCGGAAGAAATAGTCGAAACCACCAAGGAGTGCCTTCAAAATCACCACTCGCGTCATCGGTATGCCACAGAACAAAACTGCTCTCAATAAATAGTCTAAATAGTACAACGACCCCACCGGCCAGAATTCCACTAAAGAAGCCCAACGCAGCTAAAGCCGGTAAAGCATCTAAGCTACCGAGCCGCAATCGTATGGATTCAAAAAATGGCATTATTTAATAATTAATGGGTACTTGTTGAGTAAAGCGAAAGCCTGTTTTGGCTTGCGCACTTATGTTAACCTCCTTTAATTCAGCTTAAATATTTAATAAATTAGCACTAAACAAAGAAGACATTCTAAATAGCTTTAAGAATAGGATATAACCTATTGATAAAAAAGACAAATAATTATAAGAAATATGTGATAAAAACGACTTTTTTAACTTTTATTTGGAAATCTAAAAAATAGCTTAGGCAAATGTAAATTTTATTTGTTTATTAGATCATTGATTATCTGGCGTAAATATCAATATTCCGTTCAACATTGATCAATAGTTCTAACAGATTTTCATATAGGCAGTAGGTATGACGACGTTCGCCGTTCATACTATCGCCAAACTTTGCTTGTTCATTCAGACACCGCTTGGTGGCTGATTTGGTTGTTTTGTCTAGATTTGTTTTTATTTTTTTCTGTTTTGAAGGCGAAAAGATAGCCATTTTCCGTTTGCTTGTGTTGTTAATTGCGTCTTTGAGTTCTTTATTATTGTATGTCATACATTCTGCATATACATAATTTTGAATAATTTTTTCACAGGCTTTGGCTCGATCCATTGCTCGGTTTATTTCAGGAGAGAAAAAAGCATTTACTTCGAATGCGCTTAATGCGACTAGTGAGAATAATGTAAGTTTAATGAGTCTAGCGGGCATAATATTCCTGTTTTTTTACGGTGGTATCAACTTATTCATGAATATAGTTAAAATATTCACAAGATTACTTTTCTGATTACCAAAGTATAGCTCAAATTCGCATTTTGCTATTGCTGGTATGGTGGTGAGGGTAAAATTAATTGGTAAGCTGCTATTGTTTAACCTGTATTTTGAGCTAAACTATCGGATTGAATCATACGCTGTGAGTCACTGATAAACTGAATGAATCACTCTAATCTAGTTGTAAAAAAACAAAAATCTCGATTGTGGTATATCACTACCGGAATATCCTTGTTGTTTTTATTTATAGGCGCTTTTGTTGTTGGACGCTATCTTGCGTTGGCGGATCTCAATACCACCAAGGCTTCGCTCGCGTCATATCAGCAAGAATTAATAAAAACTCAACGAGAACTCGATAACGTCACTGAAAGCTTAGTCATGCAAAAACAATCGTCGCAAGTCGACAACTTATCAAACCAAGAATTGGTTAATAGCGTCAAAGGCATGCAACAAACCCAAAAAGAGTTGGAAGAGGAGCTTATTTTCTATCGAAAAATAATGGCTCCAGAAATGGAAAAAGAGGGATTAGCAATTGATTCGCTGAAAATATCAAAAACTGATAAAAGCAATGAATATCACTTTAAGACGAGCTTGATTCAAGCTGGTAAACAAACCCAATTTATTAAGGGTCGCGTAAGTTTGAAGCTGATTGGGGTTTTAAATGGAGTCGATAAGGAATATGCTTTTCGTGAACTGGGCACTTTTAATGCCAAGCATTTTCAGTTTCAATTTAGATACTTTCAAAATATAGAAGGTATTATTAGTTTGCCCGATGGTTTTAAAGCACAGAAAGTTTCAGCAATCGCTCAAACGAGTGGCCTTAGAAAAAACCAAAAAGTAGACAAACAAATTAATTGGCAACCTTAGGAGAGCCTAAATTATGTTCGGCAGTAAGAAAAATAACTCGCCAAAAGCCAAAGCTGGAGCTGCGGATACTCTAATTTGCAAACAAACCAAGATCACTGGTGATGTTAGTTTTACCGGCGTGCTCTATGTTGATGGGCATATCAAGGGTGATATTTCAGCGGAAGAGATGGAAAGCTCTTTGTTAACAATTGGCACTAACGGATATGTAGAAGGGCAAATTAGCGTGCCTCATATTGTCATATTAGGGAAAGTCAAAGGTGATGTTAGAGCGATTGAACATGTCGAATTGATGGCTGATTCGCGAGTAGAAGGTAATGTATATTATAAGTTGATGGAAATGGCTATGGGCGCTGAAGTCAATGGACAAATGCTTCACACGGTTGAAAAACAAAAATTATTAAGCCATCAAGGCTCAACTGGCGTAAAGAAAGATAGCAAAAGCAAGTTAGACGATGATAAGATCACAGAAGACTAGTCACTAATTTATGATTTGAGAATCGAAATGTCTAACGCGTCAAATAGTGGTTCAGGCGTAGCAAAAGCCAGCCCAATAATCTTTACCCAAGCAGCTAGCTTAAAAGCTAAAGAACTGATCACAGAAGAAGAAAATCCTCAGCTCAAATTAAGAGCTTTTGTCACTGGTGGCGGTTGTTCTGGATTTCAATATGGTTTTAGTTTTGAAGAAGAGCAAAATGAGGATGATTTGGTCATTGAAAAAGATGGCGTATCCCTGTTAGTTGACTCGCTTAGCTTTCAATATTTAGTCGGCTCTAAAGTGGACTATAGAGAGGATCTTGAAGGTTCTCGATTTGTAGTAGAAAACCCCAATGCGACGACTACTTGTGGTTGTGGATCTTCTTTTTCTGTTTGATAATGAGCACTGCTGAAACTTCTTTTGAAAAACATTTTCTAGTTAAAACAACCGATCAAACCGCAATTAGTTTTTTGTCTAAAGAACTACCTAAAATCTCCAAACAAAAACTAAAACAAACTATGCGGTACGGTGCTGTTTGGATAACAAAGTCTGGAAAAACTAATCGGATCAGAAGGGCAAAAAAGCCGTTAAATATTGGAGATGAGCTGCACCTTTATTACGATGAAGAGATTCTGTTTGGCGATGTCGAACCTGCTAAATTGATTGCTGATGAAATTGAATATAGTGTTTGGGATAAACCTTGCGGGATGTTTTCTCAGGGAACCAAATGGGGTGACCATAATTCCATTACCAGATGGGTAGAATTATTTGGTTTAGAGGAAAATAAAATTCCTCAAAGGCCTTGCTTTTTGGTTCATCGACTCGATCGCGCTACAAGTGGATTAATATTGGTTGCCCATAGTAAAAAGGTTGCATCCAAGTTGGCTCGTTTGTTTGAAAATCGGCAAATTGAAAAACGATATACCGCTATTGTAAATGGCTGCTATCCGGCGGAAGATAAATTTCAGAAATTAGATTCGGATATTGATGGTAAATCAGCGACAAGCATTATTTTATCTTCTGAATATGATTTGGAGAAAAATCAGACTTCTCTATTAATTAAAATTGAATCAGGACGAAAACATCAGATCAGAAAACATTTGTCTGGCGTCGGTTTTCCGATTATTGGTGATAGGTTATACGGTGGCATTGATGATGAGGATAGTTTGCGACCTGACTTGATGCTAAGGTCGTGTTTTTTAGAGTTTGTTTGTCCGATTAGTGGGGAGTTGAAAGGATATTTGGCACCCTTATTAGGGGGGGCGACACGCACTCGCCTTAACGTTAAGACATAGTCAAGGTCAAGTACAATGATTTTTTTATATGAATTCAGCCGTAAACCTCATCGATTGATTTTCTTAAAAGTATAAAAGATTGATTAGAGGTGAAGGATTTAGTATAGTCTGTCTACGCCATTGGCGTATCACGGAGGATGAGGTGGTTATAATTGAAACATCGATATTTACTCGTATCATTAAAGAAATGATGACTGACGATGAATACTGCGAACTGCAAAAAGCTCTAATTAGTCGTCCTGATATTGGCGATTTAATAAAGAAAAGTGGTGGTTTGCGGAAAATAAGATGGAAACTTCAAAATCGTGGTAAAAGTGGTGGAATCAGAGTCATTTATTATTGGATGGTTTCTAGTGAGCAAATTTATATGCTTTACACTTACCCTAAAGGAAAGCAAGGAAACTTAACTTCACAGCAATTAGCTGCGCTGAAACAAATTGTTGAAAGGTGGTCAAATGAATAACGATATGTTTGATGAATTACTTGCTAGTGTTGAGCAGATGGATGCTATTAAAAAAGGCATTTCTGAACCGGAAAGGAAGTTTGAATTTGCAGAGCCAGAAGTTAGATCTATTAGAATGAAGATAGGCATGACCCAAAATAAATTTGCTGCATTGATTGGTGTGAGCCAACGAACCATCGAAAACTGGGAGCAAGGACGACGACACCCAACAGGTCCAGCAAGAGCTCTGCTAAAGATTGTTGATGCCGATCCAGAAAGAGCTATCAAAACGTTGCATTCATAGATTGTTTATTACAGGAGGAGTAGATTTAGTGTTTAAGTGAGGTTATCTATGCTGCTTAATATATAGCACCCAAGACTTTCAATTTTCTCGCTCCGGTAACCGAAGGCAAGTTCCCCGGTAATTTTTCAATTCGCTGTTTGGCAAGCCAAGCAAAAGTCATAGCTTCTAAATAATCACCATCAACGCCTAGTTTATTAGTTGTTTGAACATTCGTTAAAAGTTTTTCTGACAACAAGTTTAATAAAAAAGAATTATGCATTCCTCCACCGCAGGCATAAATTTTAATATTCTCAACGGATAAATTCTGTATTGAATTTACGATGGTTACAGTGGTGAATTCAACAAGAGTTCGCTGAATATCTTGTTTAGGTATGTTTTCACTAAATGAGTTTATGTGTCCTTCTAACCAGTCTAAACTAAAATATTCTCGACCGGTACTTTTAGGCGGCTTCAGTTGCAGATAAGGATCTTCGAGCAACAACTTGAGAAGGGGGCGATTAACAATTCCCTGTTGAGCAAAAAGGGAATTTTGATCAAAGCTTGTCGTTGATTCTGGATGATGTGTTAAATACCAAGCATCTAGTAAGGTATTGGCAGGTCCTGTATCAAACCCAATGACTGATTGGTTTTTGTCTTTTGGCAATAGAGTAATGTTTGCTATTCCACCTAAATTCAGAATAATCCGATCTTCTATATCGGAACGTAAAACAGCATTATGAAAAGCAGGCGCTAAGGGCGCGCCTTGTCCTCCCGCTGCAATATCGGCTCGCCTAAAATCTGCCACCACTGAAATTCCAGTTTTTTCAGCAATAATATTGGGATCACCAATTTGAATTGTAAAAGGATGGTTGTAGTCAGGTCGGTGGCGAACGGTTTGACCGTGGCTACCAATCGCCAGAATTTGTTTCTGTGATACCGAAAATTTATCCAGTGCACGGTTAACTGAGTCTGCAAATATTTTTCCCATGATAACATCCAGCTCTGCAAGCTCTTCGATTCTATTTTCGGTTTGGTTCTGACCCTTAATTTTTGGTGTGGCTATATTTGCTAACGCTTCTCTGACATTGCTGGCAATAGGATGGAGGTAAGCACCCAATAATTCGCAGTGATTTTCTTTAAAGTCAACTAAAGCGACATCCACCCCGTCTATACTGGTTCCAGACATCAGTCCTATATACAGATGTTGTTTTTGATCGGATATTTCAGGCACTATTTTGCGACTTGTGAGTTAGATTGAATATTCTTTCGAGCCTCTAGTTGGTTAATAAGAGCTCGACTCGCAATTAGGAAGTTGGGCTTTTCTTTTTTAGAAATAGGTTCGGCTTTGGGAAGTTTTACGGTTCTTGGGTTACGATGAACGCCATTGACAACAAATTCGTAATGTAAGTGCGGTCCTGTCACCATGCCCGTTCTACCGAGTTTTCCGATAGTTTGACCTTGCTTAACACGCTTACCTTTGCTGACCAAACGCTTTGACAGATGAAGGTATTTAGTCACGATATTATTTCCGTGTTGTATAAAGACATATTTACCATTGTACTTGTTATACCCAGAAGCAATCACTTTTCCATCTCCCGCAGCCATTATTGGTGTTCCGACAGGGGCTGCATAATCAATCCCTCTGTGAGGTTTAATGCGTTTTTGTACGGGGTGAAAACGTCTAGGATTAAAACTGTCTGAGATGTATCTAAAGTTAACAGGTGCTCTTAGAAATGCCTTTCGCATACTGAGTCCATCATTAGAAAAATAATTAGTATTTTCTTTTGAGTCCGTATACCGAATAGCTCTGAATACCTCTCCGCGATTGATAAATTCTGCTGCGATAATATTACCGTCTCCGATCTTTTCTCCATCTAAATATTGTTCTTCATATAATAATGAAAAGCTGTCATTTGTCCTTATGTCTAATATGAAATCGATATCCCAAGCAAAAATATTGGCCAGGTTTATCACTAAGGTATCGGTTAACCCCGCTCGTTTTCCAGACATGTAAAGAGAATCGGTAATCGTTCCGCTGACGTAAGCCGTTCGTAGTTCGATACTCTTGTTGATAATCTCACTTTTATAATTGTCACTCGAAGGTGTCTCTTGTGAGACATACAAAATATTTTGTAAGTCGATAATGTATTTTAGATTAGATAGTTGTTTTTTCTCATCCAGTTGATAGTGAATGATTTCTCCTGGACGTAAGTGCTTCAGTTTTTTCGTATTTTCGTCGAGAGTGATAATTTTATGAACCATCTGTGGAGACAGCCCAATACGTTTAAAGATTAAAGATAAATTATCCCCTTTTTTAACTGACTCTAATTGCCATTGATCTAGGGTATCAAAGGGTTTGAGTATGCTTTCGTTAGTTAGATTTGAGCTAATTTCTAATGGAATTTCTATGGGTGCAGAATAGTTGCTATCTTCCGTTGGCTCGTTAAATTCATTTCGATCATCAGCCTCTCCTTTATCAAGCAAGGATATTTGACCTTGAGTAAAGGTATTTGTTTCTTGAGGTTGAGTTATTGTTAATGATTCATCGCTAGGATTTAAAGTGTCGGGGTTTTGGGCGTCACTTGAAAGAAATATGGCTAATAACATGGTTAATGCAGCCATAGAAATAATCATAAATGGATGAGTCGCCCAAGCAGGTAGCCGACTTAATAATGTAGGCTTAAATAATCTTTTGTTATTTTGTGGCTGGTAATCGTGTTTAATCATACAACTTTGAGTCAGTTCCGTATAAAATGCGCGCTAAGAATATAAGTTACGATGAACTCCTAATGCTGATTTTAATATATAGGTTAATTTTAGCCTGTTTTTAGGCATCAAGAAAGATAAAGAATAAACGCTAGTTAATTCTAGTCCAAAGATAAGATGTTGGTTGATATATGACAAAGCAAGATTTAGTAGTAGATTTAGGTTGGAGAGGAATGATCCAGCAGATGACTTCTGAAGATGATTTTAAAGATCATCTAAAGGAAGGCATGAAAGTTGTCTATTGTGGTTTTGATCCAACGGCGGATAGTCTACATATCGGTAGCTTGGTTCCGCTGCTTGCGCTAAAGCGTTTTCAAGAATACGGCCATAAACCAATCGCATTGGTTGGAGGGGCGACGGGCTTAATTGGCGATCCATCATTTAAGAGCAGTGAACGCCAGCTAAATTCAACAAAAGTCGTCGAAAACTGGGTAGATAGTTTAAAAAGACAAGTTAGTCAGTTTGTTGATTTTGACTGTGGAGTAAACTCAGCGATCGTGGTGAATAATCTTGATTGGACTCAAGGCGTGAATGTTCTTTCATTTCTAAGAGATGTGGGTAAACATTTTTCAATTAATTCAATGATACAAAAAGAATCGGTAAAACAACGTATCGATCGAGATGGAGAAGGGATCTCATTTACCGAGTTCAGCTATATGATTTTGCAGTCTTATGATTTTGCCGAGTTGAATAAGCGTTATGATTGTACTATCCAAATCGGAGGAAGTGATCAGTGGGGAAATATCACTGGCGGTATTGATTTAACAAGGCGTATGAATCGTCAGCAAGTCTTCGGCATGACTCTGCCATTGGTCACAAAGTCTGATGGAACTAAATTCGGCAAAACAGAAAGTGGTACGATTTGGCTCGATCCTAAGAAAACGAGTCAATATGCTTTTTATCAATTTTGGATTAATACCGCCGATGCTGACGTCTACAAGTTTCTTCGCTACTTCACCTTTTTAGATGAGCAAACAATCTTGCAAATTGAAAAAGATGACGAACAAGCACAAGGTCGTCGCTCCGCGCAAGGTATCTTAGCCAAAGAAGTGACTAAAATAGTTCATGGTGAGAGTGGTCTTGAAGCCGCTTTAAGGATCACCGAGGCATTATTTTCTGGAAAATTTGAAGATTTATCTGAACAAGATTTAGAGCAGCTCGCTCAAGATGGATTGCCAACCACTGTGATAAATCAAGAACCTGTGGAATTAACACAGGTATTAGTTGATTCTGGACTTGCATTAACTCCTCGTGGAGAGGTTACGATTGGGCAAGCTAGAAAACTTATTCAAGGAAATTCCATCAGTCTTAATGGTATAAAGCAAACAGCTATTGATTACACGCTTGAATCAAATTCGGGATATTTTTCAAAATACCATATTCTTAAGAAAGGAAAGAAGATATTCCACCTAATTAAATGGGATTAGTCAGTTCTAGAATAATTACTTAATTTAGTGGACAATTTATTAAATTTTGTTTGCTAAGCAGCATGGTTTTGTTCTATATTTATAGACCGCTTAGATTGTTCGTTATTTGTACTTCTTAGAGGGGCGATTACACGATTTGATTATTAATTAATCAACTTGTTGTCAATTGCAAAATATATTTCCTTATTTGTGTTCTAAAACACTTGCGTTAGCGAATAAAGTGCCTATAATGCGCGCCTCGCTTAACAGATGTGTATGCTCTGAAGAGTAGGAACTGCAAGGCTTTAAAAAGAATTTAGATTATTTCGTTTAAAGTGTTGACAGCTTGAAGTTGGACTGTATAATGCGCGTCCGCTTCGGGTTAAAAGGGAGCGGATGTAGGGTTAGGAAGTTGGTTGTTATGAAGGTATTTAAATAAAGTGAATTTATTTAGATTATAACGGTTGACAGGGTGTGTGTAGGATGTATAATTCGCGCCCCAAGCTTGGCAGGACTGGTTTCCGGAGCTTTAAGTTCTAAAACAAATTGAAGAGAAGAAAAACAATCTGTGTGGGTACTCTTAAAGGCAGCACAATTAAAAGCCTTAAGAAACTTACACAGTTTGAAAGAGACGAAAGAGGCTGAGTTTACTCAGTTGATTGAGTCAATTCCAAACAGTAATTTTTTTGAGCAACGGAACTTTTGTTCCAACAAGTAACATTATTAAACTGAAGAGTTTGATCATGGCTCAGATTGAACGCTGGCGGTATGCTTAACACATGCAAGTCGAACGGTAACATAAGGAGCTTGCTCCTTGATGACGAGTGGCGGACGGGTGAGTAACGCGTAGGGATCTACCTTTCGGTGGGGGATAGCCCGGAGAAATTCGGATTAATACCGCATACGACCTAAGGGTGAAACGGGGCCACTTCTTGAAAGCTCCG
>Ga0316204_10003356_pt1 | contig 32396 bp, 26 predicted proteins | sample 6monrhotite_MG_2_FD_205661 | JGI IMG/M metagenome (GOLD analysis project Ga0316204, IMG submission 205661) | Microbial mat bacterial communities from mineral coupon in-situ incubated in ocean water Damariscotta River, Maine, United States -... | ecosystem: Environmental > Aquatic > Marine >... | reverse complement strand
CCCAAAAAGACATGATCATATCGCCAACGTATTTGTCGATCGTTCCACGATTGTTAAAGATTAAAGCGGTCATGGGAGTAAAAAAGAAATTCAGTAATTTTTTTAATTCATTCGCGTTGAGTGATTCGGAAATCGTGGTAAAGGAACGAATGTCGCAGAAAAGTACGGTCATCTCACGGCTTTCGCCATCGAAGCCATAGTTGCCATCGAGATGCTGGTTCATCTCATCAACCAGCGATGGAGGCACATACTGTCCAAACATCGATTTAAGACGATTACGGCTGCGGGCCTCGTAGGCAAAGCCGAAGATGGCATTGAAGGTAGCGATGAAAAACAGTACCAGTATGGGCAGTGCAAGAGAAATGACGATGCGCTCTTCTGACCACAGCCAGACCGTGAGGTAGGTATAGCTGATGATCGCGGTAGCAGCGATGGCAACCATCAGGCTGGGTTGCAGTCTGGGGAATATAAAGCTAAACAGGATTCCAACGAACAGGATGACAACGATGTCGATTCCTTCTGCCCATGAGGTGGTGAGGGGGAGGGTGCCGTCGAGCATGCCGATAATCACGTTGGCCAATACCTCAACGCCGGGAAATACCTCATCGACAGGGGTGGCACGCAAGTCTTCCAGTCCACTTGCAGTGGTGCCAATCAGTACAATGGCATCCTTGATTGTTTCGGGGTCAAATTTTCCATTTAAAATATCGTGCGCTGGCAGGTATCTGAAACTACCTGACGGGCCACGAAAGGGGATGAGTATCTGCCCCAATGGATCAATGGGAACGTCGACTACGCCACCGATAGAGATATTTTCGAGGAGAAGCTGTCCCTCTTGTGTGTCAACTGTTTGCAGGTCTAAGGCGGGTGCGCCGAAGTATTGTCGTACCACCTCAAGGGCGAGCGATGGGTAGAGGAAATTTTGATGACGCATCAGCACCGATACATGCCGGATAACTCCGTCAGAATCAGGCGCTATTGTAAAGAATCCGTTACCCGCAGCGGCATCCTGTAATAAAGGGATATTGGCCACCGGTCGTATCATTGGGTCATTTGGAAGATTGAGTGAGGTCTCCGGGTCAATTTCAGCCACAGGTGTCGGCAGATTAGGCTCGAGAATTTCATCTGATCGGGTGAAGCTGAAGCCGAGCACACTTTGCCCCCGTGATAATGCGGCGGCGAGTGCGCGATCGCCATCCAGTGTTTCAGCGAGGGTGGCAAGCATGGCGATTTGCTCATCGCTGCTGGATTCAAGGGCTTCAGGCTTGCGTGCGAAGATATCCTGTAACAGGTTGCGTTCGGCTTCAGGGAACATGATGTCGAAACCCACTACAGCAGGTTCTGCCTTGAACAGCTGAGTCAGCAGTTCGGCAATACGGGTGCGGGGCCAGGGCCATTGGCCTTCTTTCTGCAGACTGTACTCGTCGATGTCGACAATGATTAGGCGGGGCTCCTGCTCAACTTCTTTGGGCATGGAACTTAGTAGGCGCATGTCGTAGGCGGCGGCCTCAATACGCTGGGTAAACTGTTGTAGAAAGCTTTGTTGCGTACCGTAGGAATACATCGCCAGAGCGACGATCAGCAGTCCTCCCAGTATTGGGATTCGGTAGCGCTTGCTGAAAACGTAGGATACGATTTTTTTAATCACGTATTTTGGGCTTCCTGGGATAGATGGGTAAGGAATTTACAGGCGAGTTTTTGTGAGGCCATTTCCTCAGTTAGGCCTACTTTGCCAGATCATGATGATCTAGGTGAAGATTTTACTGATTTGCTAATATTTGATATCAGTTTACTATCGTTAAAAATCCAAGAGACAGGGACGGTTATGAGCACCCAAAAGCCGCAACTCGAGCCAAAAAAACACTATTCACGCAGTGACCTGCTGGCTCTGGAGCCAAGGGTGTTGCTGGACGCATCTATCGTGCCTACTGTGGCCGAACATACGGATAGTAATGAAGTTGTTGAGGGAGTTGAGCCGGCAGCGATTTCTGCCTCGGCCGCTGAAGCCGAACAAAAATCCTTTCTTGATGCCCTGAGTACCTATGTGCCACCTGCGCAGCAGGTTGATACGCTCATTTTCATCGATAGTCGAGTCAGCGAGGGTGACCGTGAGCAGCTGTTGAGCGGTGTATCGGATAGTACAAGGGTTGTCGATCTGGAGACTGCGCAGGATGGTGTTTCACAAATCAGTGCCAGCATTGCGCAATACGAGAATATTGCTGCGGTTCATATCGTCAGTCACGGTGAGCCTGGACAGGTGTTGCTCGGCTCAACGGTGTTGGATGCTGAGGCACTGGACAACCGGGCAGCCGAGTTTACCCAGTGGAGCGATAGCCTGACTGAACAGGCGGATATCCTGCTTTATGGATGTGATGTTTCAGCCGGCTCTGAAGGTGAAGCCTACATCGATAGGCTCGGTGAATTGACTGGTGCTGAAATAGCGGCATCTGCTGATACCACAGGTGCTGGTGGTGATTGGGATCTTGAGAGCCGAACCGGCAGTATCGAAGCAGACACCCTGGAGGCAGAAGAGGCGGTCGAATTCAGTGCGTCACTGGCGACGGTAAGCTGGGATGGTGGTTCAGAGGGCAGTAATAACTGGTCTGATCCTACCAACTGGTCTGGTAATGCTGTTCCCGGAGCAGGTGATGATATTGTCTTCAGCTCTCTCGGTAGCTCGGTGGTGGTTGATACGGATGTTAATGTCAACTCAATCACTTTTGATAATAGTGCCTCCGGGATTACGCTTAGCATCGGAGCGGGGAATACTCTTACGACCGCTGGTGATTTTATTCAGAATGCCGGCAGCATTGATGGTGCCGGCGATATCGTTGTTGGCGGTACAACTACCTGGGCTGGCACTTTTACCATAGGTGGAACGGGTACCTTTTATGCCAACGGTGGCATGGGCTGGGGAACCGACTTTGACGCTGTCACGCTTGATCGGGATTTCTCGGTGAGTGGTAGCAGCATCTGGGATGGCGATGGTCTGTTTCTGTTAGGCACAGGAACTTTCACTAACAAGGGTACGTTAACAGCGGCTAATGAGGATGATCTACAGGTTCAGGTAGATTTTGTTAATGCTGCTGGTGCCGAATTTATTAATGCCGCAGCCCAGATTGACGGCCTTATAGACAATATTTTCACGGGTGCTTTTCGCAATGCTGGAACCTTGAGTGCCAATACAAATGCACTTCACTTCTTCGGCAGTTTCGACTCGACTAACGGCACCATTGCAGGTTTTGCCGGAATTTACCTGGACTTCGCGACTTCAGTTGACCTGACAAATGCAAATATTCAGCCGGGTGACTCACCGGGAGTATTGGAGATTTATGGTGATCTGGACCTGAGCGGAGCCACAACAAATATTGAAGTACATTCTAACTTTGATGGTGATGAAACTACGTTCGAGGTTTGGGATGATTTCGATCTGTTAGCGGTTGAGGGAAATGTTTCTCTCGGAGGCACCTTAAACGTCACCTTGTTGCCAGGTTATACCCCTGCTGTCGGTGATAGCTTTTTTATCCTCTGGGGCTATAGTCTGACCGGCTCTTTTGACGCCCTTGATCTGCCTGATATCTCCGGTCTGGGTCTTGAGTGGGATTTGGCCATCAATGCTGGTGAAGCGGATGAATTGATTCTGAGCGTGGTGACACGAACGGATCCCATTGCTGTTAATGACCCTGCTGATCTGCAGCGCGTATCGGTGGATGAGATTGGCTCAGAGGGAACCGGGGGTGTTGAAGGAGCACGTAATCCTGAGACCACAGATAGTGGTCGTCTGGTCGTTTTCCAATCCGAACAGACCAATCTAGTGACCGGTGATAGCAATGGCTTTGATGATATCTTCATCAAGGATGTCGTGAGCGGGGATATTTCGCTCATCTCAGATGCCTCTGGTTTACCTTCAAATGGCGCTTCTTCTTTTCCGCATATCGATAACAGCGGACGTTTCGTCACCTTTCAGTCAGAGGCGACCAATCTGGTAGCCGGTGATTTTGGTTCTACTACGAATGGACGGACACATATTTATCTGTATGACCGCCTGCTCGATAGCATGACTCTGGTGTCACAAAATACGGCCAATAGCGAGGCGAGTGGTGACAGTTTCCAGAGCCGTATAAGTGGTGATGGCAAGTGGGTGTTTTTCCATTCCAGTGCCGCTGACCTGGTTGTAGGTGATACGAATGCAATCAGTGATATTTTTGCTTATGAGGTGGCGACAGGGGCCATTACCCGTCTGTCACTGACGGCGGCGGGTGGAGAGACCAGTGGTGCGCCCGAGGGCAGTGTTTTCGCTGTTGGTAACTATGACGGTCGTTATGTGGCCTATACCAACTACAGTGATAATGCGATAACGGGTGACACCAACAGTACCCACGATGTCTTCGTGGTCGACAGAGATTTTGATGAAGACGGTATCTATGATGAATTCACCCAGGCGGGCGGGGTGAATGTTGCGCGTGTGAGTGTGGCGAGTAATGGTGACCAGGGTGTTGGTGCGGGTAAAGGTGCCAACCGGGCAGACATCAGTGATGATGGCCGCTATGTTGCCTTCCAGTCGGGTTATGACAACCTGGTTGCGGGTGATACCAATGCACTGCGTGATGTCTTTGTGCATGATCGGGACAAAGATGGTGACGGTACCTTTGATGAAACAGGGGCTGGTGATCGTGAAACTGTGCGTGTCAGCGTTGCAACGGGCGGAGCCCAGGCGGTAGATAATGCCGGCTCAAGTACCGAAGGCAGTCACCGGGCAGCACTGTCCAATGATGGGACTACCGTAGTTTTTGAATCTGACACTGACGGGCTGACGGCTGTGACACCGGCCGCGGGTAAGTCACCGGTTTATCAACATGTACTCGCCACAGGCGTAACCAGCATGCTGTCAAAGACCGATAGCGGCGATGCGCGCGGTGCCGCTGATCCAGTTGTTATCGGAGATGGCTCGGCAGCGTATTTCTATTCCAGTGCAACGGGCCTGGTAGCGAATACAACCAATGCCATGCGTGATGTCTATCTGTGGGTAGATGGTGCAGCGCTGTTCACCGATATCGATACGCCCATTACGATCGCGGTGCTTGAGAATGATTCAGATCCTCAAAATGATTCTCTGAGCGTGAGTGTTCATACTCAGCCTGGCTCTGGTACAGCATCGGTACTTTTTGGGCATATCGTTTACACGCCTGACTCAGGTTTTGTTGGGGAAGATTCATTTGTCTATCAGATTGATGATGGCAATGGTGGTACCGATACAGCCACTGTCACTGTGGAAGTGGTGAGTTCTACACCTGAGAGTCTGCACATTGCTTTACAAAATCCAACCCTCTCCGAGGGGGCCTCTGATAATGCTGTTGTTGGTGAGTTGAGTACCTTTGATGCTGAAGATAGCAATCAGAGTCTGTTCACCTACAGTATCCTGACTGACCCTACACTCGGTGGTTTTGGTATCGATGGTCGCGACCTGATTGTGGCAGACCGCACTAAACTTGATTTTGAATCCATGCCCAGTGTCACTGTCACGGTCCAGACGACAGATTCCGATAGCAACACCTATCAGCAGGACTTGCTCATTCAGCTGTCAGATGCGGTTGAGACCAACACCTATATTGGTCCGGTAAATCCAGATAAAGATGTGGCTAACACGCCATCCAACTGGTCTGAAGGCAGAGTGCCAACGGCGACTGATGAGGTTGTCATTAATTCAAGTGCTGGCGTTATTAGTATTGATCCAACCGTTGAGGAATCTCTTACCTATTCACTCGATTTTTTCAGTTTCGTTAATCTCGGAGCAAGCCTGTTACTGGATTCGGTTATCTTGACAACCGAAACCTTTACGCAAACTACAGGCTTGCTGGGTTTAGATAACGCCACCATTGATTTGGGGGGCTCGGCGGGTAACTTTAATTTTTATGGGGGCACAATTGCCGGTTCGGGCACGATAAACGGTAGCCTCTCAACACTTAGTGGCATTGTGACTACGCTGACTCCCGGCACCTCTCCCGGTTCTTTAAACATTACGGGTGATCTGACTTTAAGCACAGACTCTGTGATGGTGGTTGAGTTAAGTAAAAACATTGATGCTGATGGAAACACATTTGAAGCGGGCGAAGACTATGACGAAATTATCGTTGGTGGGCATGCCGCTTTGGATGGAACGCTTACGGTTAGTTTATTGGCCGGCTATACGCCGGTAGCCGGTGATACGTTTGATTTCCTGACAGTAGGCTCTGACTCGGGCACTTTTCACACATTTAACCTGCCAGATCTAAGTGCCCACGGGCTGGAGCTGGTGTTTGCCAGTAGTGATGATGGGTTTACCCTGAAGGCGGTTACCACTGCAAATGTTGCGCCGACAGTATCTCTGGCTAACACGACTTCGACACTGGCAGAAAACCTGAATACGGGCAGTGCTGTAAAGGTGGCCGACATCGTCATTAGTGATGATGTTCACGGTACGAATCTATTGAGTTTAAGTGGTGCTGATGCGGCCTTGTTTGAGATTGTCGGCACAGAACTGTTTATTAAAGCGGGTAGTACGCTTGATCATGAGACCAATGCCTCCCTGGATGTGAATGTTGTTGTAGACGATAGCAGTGTCGGTAGCACGCCCGATGATTTGGCCGCACTGTCGATCAGTGTGACGGATGTTAATGAAGTGCCTGGTGTTGCGCTGAACAATGCTGTCAGCTCCATTGCAGAAAATACCAGTACGACATCAGACGTTAAGGTGGCAGATATCGCGGTAAGTGATGATGCATTGGGTAGTAATGTTTTATCACTGTCTGGCGCCGACGCTGCCTTGTTCAAGATCGTCGGTACCGAGCTGTTCATTAAGAGTGGTACCGTGCTTGATCATGAGGCCAAAGCGGCTCTGGATGTCAGCGTCGTCGTAGACGATAACAGCGTTGGTGGTACGCCTGATGCTACGACCGCGTTGTCTATCAGTATCACGGATGTTAATGAAGTCCCCAGTGTTACGCTAAGCAGTGTTGTTACCAGTCTTGCAGAAAATACCAGTACGGCATCGGATGTGAAGGTGGCAGATATTGTTGTGACCGATGATGGCCTGGGCAGTAATGCTTTTTCATTATCGGGTGCTGATGCGGCCTTGTTTAAGATCGTTGGTACTGAGCTGTTTATTAAAGCAGGTACGGTGCTTGACTATGTGAGCAATGCAATCCTTAGTGTGACCGTTGCTGTAGATGATAGTGGTGTTGGCAGTACACCTGATGATTCGGTCAATCTAAACATCGGTGTAACGGATGTAAATGACCCACCTGGTGTGGCGCTAAACAATGCTGTCAGTAGCCTTGCAGAAGATGCCAGTACCGCATCGGATATTAAAGTTGCCGATGTTGTTGTGACAGATGATGCCCTGGGAACGAATGCTGTTTCTCTCTCGGGTGCTGACGCGGCCTTGTTCAAGCTTGTTGGCTCAGAGTTATTTTTAAAAGCGGGTGTCGCGCTTGACCACGAAACCAATGCGTCCCTGGATGTGAGTGTTGTTGTAGACGATAGCAGTGTCGGCAGTACACCCGATGACACGGCCTCATTGTCGATCAGTGTCACGGATGTGAATGAAGTGCCTGGCGTTGCACTGACGAATGCTCTCAGCACTATAGCGGAAACAGCCAGTACGGCTTCAGATGTGAAGGTTGCTGATATCGTGATTGCTGATGACGCTCTGGGTACGAATGTCTTGTCGCTATCCGGTGCCGATGCTGCACTGTTTAAGATTGTTGGTGCAGAGTTGTTCATTAAAGCGGGTACTGTACTTGATCATGCAGCCAACGCAGTCCTGGATGTGACAGTTGCTGTCGACGATAGCAGTATTGGCAGCACACCCGATGATACTGCCGTTTTATCCATCACGGTATCGGATGTTAACGGAGCACCTGGCGTTGCGCTGAGTAATACTGTCGGCAGTTTTGCAGAAAATACGAATACGACATCAGATGTGAAGGTGGCTGAGATCGTCGTCAGTGATGATGCCCTAGGTAGCAATGTTTTATCGTTAACGGGTGCTGATGCTGCCCTGTTTAAGATCGTTGGCACTGAACTGTTTATCAAGGCAGGCACTGCGCTTGATCACGAAACCAATGCATCCCTGGATGTGAATGTTGTTGTAGACGATAGCAGTGTCGGCAGTACACCTGATGATACGGCTGCACTGTCGATCAGTATCACCGATGTCAATGAAGCCCCTGGCGTTACGCTGAGTAACGCTGTCGGTAGTCTTGCAGAGAATACCAGTACGGCATCGGATGTGAAGGTCGCTGATATTGCTGTGGCAGATGACGCTTTGGGCAGCAATGCTTTATCGCTATCGGGTGCTGATGCTGCCCTGTTTAAGATCGTTGGCACTGAGCTATTTATCAGGGCAGGCACGGCGCTTGATCACGAAACCAATGCGTCCCTGGATGTGAATGTTGTTGTAGACGATAGCAGTATCGGCAGTACGCCAGATGATACAGCTGCACTGTCGATCAGTATCACCGATGTTAATGAAGTACCCAGTGTTACGCTAAGCAGTGTTGTTACCAGCCTTGCAGAAGATGCCAGTACGGTATCAGATGTAAAAGTGGCTGACGTCGTTATCAGTGATGATGCCCTGGGTAGCAATGCTTTATCGCTATCGGGTGCTGATGCCGCCCTGTTTAAGATCGTTGGCACTGAGCTGTTTATTAGGGCAGGCACTGCGCTTGATCACGAAACCAATGCATCCCTGGATGTGAATGTTGTTGTAGACGATAGCAGTGTCGGCAGTACACCTGATGATACGGCTGCACTGTCGATCAGTGTCACCGATGTCAATGAAGCCCCTGGCGTTACGCTGAGTAACGCTGTCGGTAGTCTTGCAGAGAATACCAGTACGGCATCGGATGTGAAGGTCGCTGATATCGCTGTGGCAGATGACGCTTTGGGCAGCAATGCTTTATCGCTATCGGGTGCCGATGCTGCCCTGTTTAAGATCGTTGGCACTGAGCTATTTATCAGGGCAGGCACGGCGCTTGATCACGAAACCAATGCGTCCCTGGATGTGAATGTTGTTGTAGACGATAGCAGTATCGGCAGTACGCCAGATGATACAGCTGCACTGTCGATCAGTATCACCGATGTTAATGAAGTACCCAGTGTTACGCTAAGCAGTGTTGTTACCAGCCTTGCAGAAGATGCCAGTACGGTATCAGATGTAAAAGTGGCTGACGTCGTTATCAGTGATGATGCCCTGGGTAGCAATGCTTTATCGCTATCGGGTGCTGATGCCGCCCTGTTTAAGATCGTTGGCACTGAGCTGTTTATTAGGGCAGGCACTGCGCTTGATCACGAAACCAATGCATCCCTGGATGTGAATGTTGTTGTAGACGATAGCAGTGTCGGCAGTACACCTGATGATACGGCTGCACTGTCGATCAGTATCACCGATGTTAATGAAGTGCCTAGCGTTACACTGAGCAATACTATCAGTAGTTTCGTAGAAGATACTGGTACCACGTCGGACGTGAAGGTGGCTGATATTGCTGTGGCAGATGACGCTTTGGGCAGCAATGCTTTATCGCTATCGGGTGCCGATGCTGCCCTGTTTAAGATCGTTGGTACTGAACTGTTTATCAAGGCAGGCACTGCGCTTGATCACGAAACCAATGCATCCCTGGATGTGAATGTTGTTGTAGACGATAGCAGTGTCGGCAGTACGCCAGATGATACGGCTGCACTGTCGATCAGTATCACCGATGTTAATGAAGCCCCGAATGATATCGCTTTAAGTAGTCAGGCAGTATCTGAAGATGGTTCAGTTGGTGCGATAGTGGGTGATTTGTCGGGTGTTGATCCTGAAGGGAATAGCCTGACGTTCTCAATAACGTCTGATACCTCAGCAGGTGCTTTTGAGATTGTGGATGGCCAGCTTGTGGTTAAAGACAGCGCTTTGCTTGATTTCAGTCTGCGACCTGCAGAGACGGTAATTGTTGAAGCACGTGATCCAGGCGGCCTGACTTACAGTGAAACATTTATTGTTGATGTACGTGCCGGTGGGCAGAGTAATACCTTTACCAACGCCTTGAGCGATGGTGATTTGTTTAATCCGGCTAACTGGAGCCTGGGCTTTGTTCCCGGCGGTAGCGATAACCTGACGATTCCCTCAGGTAGCGGCAATATTGAAGTTCCTGATGGTTTCTCTGCAGCGTCCATCAGTAATGATGGTGGAACCCTGACCTTTGCTGGCAATGTCAGCATTGGAAACTATACCCAGACCAGTGGACAGCTTCATTTTGATGGAGGTAGCTTCAGCGGAGTGCTAAATGTTAGCGGTGGTACTTTAACCGGTAGCGGCACAGTCAATGGTGTCGCCACTGTATTTGGCGGTTTGGCGCCAGGAAGTTCACCGGGAGCGTTTAGTTTCAACGATCTTGAGCTTAACGCCAATAGCAATACTGTGATTGAAGTCAGTAAAAACTTTGATGGCGATGCGCTTAATTTCGAATCGGGTCATGACTACGATTATCTTGGCGTTAGCGGTGCTCTAACAGCGAATGGTGCATTTGAAGTTCAGCTATTGACTGGTTATTCACCACAGCAGGGCGATACTTTTACGGTAATTTCAGCTGGCAGTGTGGCAGGTGATTTCAGCTCGTATACATTGCCGGACTTGAGTGCTTTGGGCCTGAAGATGGAAACCCGGTGGGTGAGCGGTGACCTGATGGTGAATGTTGTTGCTCAAACACAACATATTCCGATTCAAACCTTAACACCTGCCACGATAGTCGAACCTAAAGTGGTCGTGCCGAAGGTTGTAGTGCCACGAACAAGTCTGCTTGAGCTGATTCAAGAACCAGCCAGTGATGAAGGCGAAGAAAAACTTGAACTTGAGCCTGATGAAGGAGAAGAAGGTCAGAAGGAAGGTGAGGCTACAGAGGGTGGAGACGCTAACGCTGAAGCAGCTGCAAAGCTTGCTGGTGAAAAGAGTGGAGAAGGTGTCGTGAAAACTCCTTCAGGTTTGAGTGAAAACCTGCAGGATGAGGCCGCAGAATTTGAACGCCAGCGACAGCAGGTGCTGAGTATTCTGGGCCAGGCCGCAGATATTTTGAACTGTGGCGGTTAACAGGGAGTGATAGCGCAAATGAAATTTTTTAACTCTTCTTCAACTCAGGCATTTTTTAGTCCAGTTGGTGGCGCTATTTTTAGCCTGCTCTTTTTGGGGCTGCTGATTTTCTCTCAGGCTTCTATTGCTGTAGATAAAGCACAGACTGCAAAGGTGGTTTTTTTACGTGGTGATGTCAGTGCAAGCGATGAAAACGCCACGAGCTTGCGGCAACTCTCCAGAGGGAGTCAGGTTGCTGTAGGGGAAACAGTCACCACGGCAGCTAAGGCAGTCGCTCAACTGGTTTTTCCTGATAAGTCTATCTTGCTGGTAAAAGCAAACAGTGAAGTACTTATCGAGGCCTATCGCTTTGAGGCCAAGCAGCCCGATGCAGACAAGAGTGTCATCCGCGTGCTCAAGGGAGGCATGCGTTCACTCAGTGGTGCACTCGGTAAACGCAGTGCCGATAAAGTGAGCTACCGTACCCGTTTCTCAACTATTGGTATTCGTGGTACTGCGATCGATGTGGATGAAGAGGGTACTGGTGAACGTGTCACCTTTAATATTGGTTTTGGCTGGGTGGGGAATGCATCAGGGCGTTTAGATTTGGCGGAAGGCAGTTCGGCTCTGGTGTTACGAGATACACTACCCACATCATTTGAATATCAGCCACCGCGTGACGACCCTGCGTTTATTGCCCGAACATTGGCATTATTGCCTACTGATCGGGTGCCGGCCTGGCTGGCACAGAATAGTAAGTTACTCAGCGAAGGCTCGGCTATGATGCTGCTTGGTATGCAAAATCAACAACCGAATAGGGCTGCGTTAACCAGAGCAACACTGGGTGGCCTGCAGAAGATTTTACCACCTGCAGCTTTTAGTCGAGTGCTGGGTACAGCAACAGGCCTACGCCCTCGTCAGTCATCAAGTTTGATGCGGGATAGTGTGAAAAGAGGCATGCCTGTTAAGCAGGCACTACTGGCAACCTTGTCGGGGCTGTCTAATTCGCCGAAAGAAACTATCAATCAAGTTATACAGGCTTCGGCTGATCTGGGAATAACGCCAGAACAGGCGCAAGAGGTTATTAAAGAGCTGTCTGAGCAGAGTAGCTGCCAGTAGTAATCATTCTATTTATCGGTTATTTGGAATTGATTTTAGAAATACGTAAGGGATTTGGGGAAGAAAATGAAGATAAGTAAACTTCTTGCGGCTGCGGGCCTGAGTGCTTCACTGGCCGGTTGTGCGGTCAGTCCAAAGGTGATTTCACCGGCCGAGCAGGCAAGTCTCACAAAAGCAGATATTGAGGCGATCTTTGGTCAGCAAAAAGTCATTGGCGGCCCCATTAGTTTATATGACGCCATGGCGCGGGCAGTCCTGTTCAATCTGGATCATCGTGTAGAAATGATGGAGCGTGCCTTTGCTGAAGGTCGTCTGGCGGTGACTCATGCGGGCATGTTGCCTCAAATGCTGGTTAATGCGGGTTATAGCAAGCGATCGAATGATGCTGGTTCATCAAGTAAATCGTTGTTGACCAATACACAATCGTTAGAGGCATCAACATCACAGGATCGGAACCTACGTACAGCCGATGTCACTATGGTGTGGAATCTGCTTGATTTTGGTGTGAGTCGCGCATTGGCCAAGCAGCAGGCCGATGAGGTACTCATCTCTGAAGAAAAGCGCCGTAAGGTTATCCAGAATATCCTGCAGGACGTGCGCTATGCCTATTGGCGTGCGGTAAGTGCCCAGCGCCTGCTGAATGATATGGACGTTTTACTGAGAGACCTGAATAAAGCGCTGGATCGCTCCAAGGAATTACAAGAAAGTGGTGCTGAATCTCCGAAAGAACAACTCAAGTATCGTAAGTCTCTATTAGAGATGGCAAGGCAGATGTGGGATGTGCGAAAAGAGCTATCGACCGCCGAGGCTGAGCTTGCTGCCTTAATTAATTTGCCACCGGGACAAAAACTGCAGCTGGTACAGGCAGAGTTGCGTGTGCCTAAGGTTGGTTTAAAGATTGCGGCAATGGAAGATTTTGCGCTGGCCCAGCGCCCGGAAATAAGGGAAGAGCACTATCGCTCGCGTGTTTCCCGGGAAGAAATCCGTAAGGCCACCTTGCGTATGCTACCGGGTATAGAGGCTTCTTTTGGTAAGAACTACGACAGTAATTCATATGCCTGGCGCTCGAGCTGGTCACAGTTTGGTATTAACCTGTCATGGAATTTATTCAACCTGTGGAATGGCCATAAAGAGAAAAACCTGGCGATGGCGGGACATCAGATAGACAAGGTGCGTCGTTATGCGATGAGTATGGCTGTTATGACGCAGGTTAATCTGGCTAAAATCCGCTTTGATGTGGCAAGGCAGGAATATGGTTTATCGAACGCGTTATTTTCAGTGGAAAAAAGTCTTGATCAACATGCGCAGGCGGCGCAGGAGGCCAATTCTTCCAATGATCTCACGGTGTTAAAGAGCCGCACCCAATTGCTTCTGGCACGCATGAATCGTCTCAGTAGCTATGCTGAACTACAGAACGCTCTGGGCCGTATTCAACACTCTCTCGGTATCGATCCCATCACAGATAGTGCTAGCGATGGCGACGCCAAGGTATTGGCAAGCAACATCGAGGCGGGTTTGAAACAATGGCGTTCTCGGGTTTCTGCTGAATAATTATTTTGACTGCATAACCCACTCGCCCTGCCAGTCGGTGGCTGGTGGTGAGTCGGTAAAATGCTCACAACGTTCGAGATAGATCTGTGGCATTCGATCATTTGGGTTTAATGTCTGAGCCGTGCCGAAGGCGCGTTTTGCGGCCTGCCAGTTTTGCTGCAGGTAGTGCTGTTGTCCTTCCTTGAAGTGACCGACAGCTTCCATTAAGTTGGGGAATGATTCCTGTGTATGAAAGTCGAGTACTTCGTACACACCAACCGGCTGGGTTTTTCCCTTGACCACGACGCGGTCGATCTCGCGGATACGATAGGTGCCTTTGAGTTTTTGATAGGTATTCTCACTGATAAGAATTTTTGCACCGTATTGCTTGCAGGCGCTTTCGAGTCGGGCTGCCAGATTTACACCATCTCCAATCATGGTGTAGTCCATACGGCGTGGTGAACCAATGTTGCCGGATACAATGGTGTCGGTATTTAGGCCTATTCCCATATCGATAGACGGGCGAAGTTCAGTGCCCCGTTCAAGGTTCCATGCGTGTAAGGTGCGGATCATGTCAATCGCTGAACGTACGGCACGATCTTCATCATCGCCATGTGAAAGCGGCACACCAAATGCGGCCATGATGGCATCGCCAATAAACTTGTCGAGCATGCCATCTTCACGCTGAATACATTCAACCATGCGGGTGAAGTAGGCATTGAGCATGGCAACCGTGTCTTGCGGCCCCATCTTTTCGGCAATCGTGGTGAAGCCGCGAATATCGGTAAAGAGCACAGTCGCTTCGGTGCTCTGGCCGCCCAGAAGCTCATCAGATGCAAGCAACTGATCGGCTATAGAAGGATCGATATAACGTGACATGGTCGATTTGATACGTTTTTCACTGGTGATGTCTTCCAGCATAAGCATGCTGCCCAAGTGATCACCATCGGCCTGGGAAAGCGGCATGACTGTCAGGTTGAGTGATACCACTCGGTCAGCAAACTGCAGCTCGGCATCCATGACAATATCTTGAGACTTGTTAGTGGTGACACGCTGAATGCGTTCTATCACCCACTGGTTTTTCTCGCCAAAAAAATCTTTAGCTGGTTGTCTGAGAATATGCTCTATGTCTGTTTCTAGGATGCTTAACCCGGCCTTGTTGCAGGTAATGATCAGGCCTTCTTCATCCAGTGTGAGAACACCGTTAGACATACTGTTGAGCATGCTTTCATTGTAGTTTTTTATGTTCTGCACATCATTGAAGAGCTTGGCGTTTTCCAGGCCAACAGATATTTGTGCGGTAAATGCCTTTAGACGCGATTCGTCTTCACGCGTAAAGACGCCGCCTCGTTTATTTAGCACCTGAGTAACACCAATGATCTTATTGGCTTTATTGACGACGGGCACGCAGAGAATTGATCGGGTAAAGAAACCTGTTTTTTTATCGAACGCAGGATTGAAGCGCAGATCGGCATAGGCGTGGGGGATGTTGATGTTCTGTCCAGAAGTAAACACTGCTCCGGCAATGCCGACATGATTGGGCATGCGAATATCTACGGCTGTCAGGCCTTCTCCAACTTCTGACCAAAGCTCGCCGGTTTTTTCGTCGTTTAGAAAGAGTGTGGAACGTTCTGCATCAAGTAATCGAGTCGCCTCACTCATAACTTTGCGTAGTACCGCTGAGAGATTTATATCTGAAGTGATGTCTGAGACCACATCAAGGAACTCCATTTCCTGTTTGCGAGAACGCTGCATCTCTTCAACAAACTGTCCGCTCTTAAGAAATATCGCGGCATGCGTGGTCAGGGATGAAAGGAGTTCCAGATCTTTTTGATTGAAACCATCGTTCTGGCTATTAATCGCTTCAGCGACACCGATAACTTCTCCACTGGATGTTCGGATAGGGACGGCCAGAATGTCACGTGTAACGATGCCGGTGTTTTCATCAATGCGGCTGTTGAATAGCGGTGATTCGTAGGCATTGGCGATGAGCATGGCTTCGTTTTTCTGGAAGGCATGCCCCGCAACACCTTGATCATTGAGAAAGCGGATTTCATGTTTTACGTTGCCATGGATGACTCGTGAGTAGAGTTCCTCTCGACTGGCATCGTTAAGAAAGAGGGTGGCGTATTCGGCATGGGTCTGCTTGGCGATGATGTCGACCAGCTCGGCGAGCACGCCATCAAGGTCTTCAATGGCGGCCAGTTGAGTGTATGTCTCAAGAATGAACTCGGCATGTGCCAGTCGACCTGCAAAATCCTGTTGATTATCCATAGTCGGTGCATTCATGGTTTTTCCCCTTCCGTAGTGAGTTGCTCGCGTAATGCACTGATGGTCGATTCGAGTTGGCGGATCTGTATATTTGACTGGTGTTGCGCTTCACGTAAGGCAATGTCCGATTGAATTTTTTCCTGTTCCAAATTCGCCCGCATTAAGACGATAGTTTCGGTAAGATCGCTACGTTCCTTTTCCAAGTGAAAGATGGCCTCCTGATGCGCTTCCTCTGCCTGGGCAAGCTCTGCTTCGAGTTTTTGGCGTAGGCGATTTACGGTTTCCTGTAACTGGGCCAGTTCACGCTCACACTCGGTTAATTCTGGTTGTGGTCGTGATAGTTTGATCACCTTGTCTTGAATCGTGGCTTCAAGTTTGTTGCGCAGAAGCTGTGCCGTTTCCTTGAGCTGGCGGTTCTCATTTTCGAGGCTCTGCAGAGCACTGTCATCAATCTCACGTGGCATTGTTTCTCAATCCCTTAAATGCAGTCATCATTACCTTCGGCAAGTTGTTCTACCCATTTTGCCATGCGTTCTTTTTCGCGTCTGAGTAAGCCTGGGTCATTGTGTACATGAGTGAGTACGCTAATGCCTTGTCCCATTGCCATAATACGCAATGCAAGTTCGTGGGCGCGCCCAGCATAGCCGAGTTCAGCAAACTGATCGGATAACCAGCTTTCAAATAATTTGAAGAGATTCTCAGCGTGTGCCTTTAGCTCGGGTTGGTGTTTACCTAGCTCTGTATTGAGTGAACCCATGGGGCAGCCGTAACGGGTGAGTGAGTCGGTGCTGTCATCCAGGATCTCAACAAATCGCTGTAGGCGCTCTACGGGGGTGCGGTAGCTCTCACTCCAGCTCTCAAGCATTTGGCTGATGCGATCGATGCGGTAGTCGATCGCGGCATGCAGGATTTCCTCTTTACTTTTGAAATAGTAATAGATGTTTCCACGAGGCACATCCGCAGCATCAACAATGTCGCTAAAAGAACTGTTGTTGTAGCCTTTGTGGTAGAAGAGGCGATTGGCTGCCTCTATCACGCGTTGTTTGGTGCGTTCACTTTTTTTTGCCATAAAAGAAAATTGGATGTTTGTACCAAATTTTGATTATAGCGCAAGAGTGCTTGGTTTATATCCGGCTTTTTTGTAAATCGGGGGTTAGAATGGCGGATTAATCAGATTTTGATGAGATCCAGGATGACCGGAAAAGGGAAGTTGACAATAGTTGTATCAATCGTGGTGGCTGGACTCGCCGCATTTGGCGTGATTGATAAAAAGACGGCTGAAGACATTTTGTCGGCAACCAGGCCGCAAGCGACGAGTGTGCAGCCGCAAATTTCCAAGTCATTGCCACCAAAAGCGGTCAGCGCACCCCATAAGACGTTGCCAAGTGACTCTGTTGCAGAAAAAAATACAGTACCGCTACATGGCTGGTCCAAGACTCAGCCAGAGATCAATCTTACGCATATCTTTAGTGGTGAAATTAACCGTAGTGGTAAACCGACAGGTTTTCATTCACGCCCTGGTGGAGTTAGCCCGAAGACTGCCCGGCTCAATCGTATTAAGGGAAAGGCAAATCGCGTAGGTGTTTACACGGCACAGGTGGAAATATTCGATCAGAAAGAATCTCGCTGGAAGTCAAAGTTTTCAACAATGTTTCCCGATAATATGAGCTACAGCCAGGTTATTGAACGGATTGTTCATGCGTATAAAAATCGTCGTACGGGTAGTAAAGAACCCTGGCGTGGTCCTTCTGGTAAAGGCTTTCAGATAGAAGGGTATATGTCTCGGCGTGGTGGCATTAACACGGCGTACCCTGTTTATGTCAGAAACTGATAGAGGGAAACCCATGGAATTCAAAAGAGAGGATGATGGCTCTTTGTTAGCCATTGCTGACGATGAAGAGCGTTTGCTGGCCATCTTTCTACAGAGCGATATTCAGGATGACCTGGTAGTGGGTAAAGAGATCAGCGCTATGATCGAGAAGGTGATTCAGGAAAAATATGTGAACTATGAAGCTATCGGTAATGCCTGCCAATTGACTCTGAGTAAGAGTCAGGCCTGTATAAAGCCCTTGCTGGAAACTGGTTCGGAAAATGCTGAAGTGGAATTGTTTTGTCTGCCATTAGCCGCTTTTTCCAGGGCGCTGAATGATTGGCTAAGCTTTGCTGGCACAACTGGTGAGGCTAGTTAAGGGCAAAGTTCTCTCTTTGGCTTGCAAGACATCAGCTGAAGATAAGATTATATGGCTTATTTTCAACGCGGATTACCCCTAATACCTGTTATTGCGTAATGCCTGCGATGGGCGGGATAATGGGCGTCTTTCCGCATTACAATTCACAAGGTGTAGATATGCCTCAATACCGCTCTCGTACCACTACTCATGGCCGTAATATGGCAGGCGCTCGCGCACTCTGGCGTGCCACCGGCATGACCGATGGTGACTTTGATAAGCCAATCATTGCTGTTGCCAATTCTTTTACCCAATTCGTACCGGGGCATGTCCACCTAAAGGATATGGGGCAACTGGTTGCGCGTGAGATTGAAAAAGCCGGTGGTGTCGCAAAAGAATTTAATACCATTGCGGTTGATGATGGTATTGCTATGGGCCACGGCGGCATGCTGTATTCATTGCCATCACGGGATCTGATCGCCGACAGCGTTGAGTACATGGTCAATGCGCACTGTGCCGATGCCCTGGTCTGTATTTCTAACTGCGACAAGATCACACCGGGAATGCTCAATGCAGCCTTGCGCCTGAATATTCCGGTTATCTTTGTATCTGGCGGACCCATGGAAGCGGGTAAGGTCAAGCTGGCGAGCCGGGGTGAGAGTGTGGTTAAACTCGACCTGGTCGATGCCATGGTTTCTGCCGTGGATGACAATGAGTCAGATGAAGATGTTAAGCAGATCGAACGCTCGGCCTGTCCAACCTGTGGTTCTTGCTCAGGTATGTTTACCGCCAATTCAATGAATTGTCTGACTGAAGCCCTGGGGCTTTCGTTGCCGGGCAATGGTTCCCTGTTGGCCACTCACGCGGCACGCGAAGAGCTTTTCCTGGAAGCGGGTCGTACGATTGTTGATCTGGCTCGTCGTTACTATGAGCAAGATGATGAAACAGCCTTGCCGCGCAGCATCGCTACCATGGCTGCTTTTGAAAATGCTATCTCGCTGGATATTGCCATGGGTGGTTCAACCAACACGGTCTTGCACCTGTTGGCGGCGGCACATGAAGGTGAAGTAAATTTCACCATGGCAGATATCGACCGCATGAGTCGCAAGGTGCCTAACCTGTGTAAGGTGGCTCCAGCGGTACCGCACTATCACATGGAAGATGTGCATCGTGCGGGTGGCGTCATGGCGCTACTGGGAGAACTTGATCGTGCAGACCTGCTCAATCATGATTGCCACACCGTGCATAGCGGCACTATGGCTGAGGCAATTGCTGCTTGGGATGTGAAGGTTACGGATAATCCTGCGGCACATAAGCGCTTTTTGGCGGGCCCTGGTGGTATTCCTACGCAGGTTGCCTTTAGCCAGGCTGCAGAGTGGCCGGATCTCGATCTTGACCGCGAAGCGGGTTGCATCCGTGATATGGCGCATGCGTATTCAAAAGATGGTGGCCTTGCCGTGCTTTTCGGCAATCTTGCAGAGCACGGTTGTATTGTTAAGACTGCTGGTGTTGATGATTCCATTCTTGTTTTCAAGGGCCCTGCTCGAATCTTTGAAAGCCAGGATGCTGCTGTTGCAGCGATCCTTGATGATCAAATCAACGAAGGCGATGTGGTCCTGATTCGTTATGAAGGTCCCAAGGGTGGTCCGGGCATGCAAGAAATGCTTTACCCAACAAGTTACCTTAAGTCTAAAGGTCTGGGTAAGGCCTGTGCCCTGATTACTGATGGTCGTTTCTCGGGTGGTACTTCTGGTCTATCTATCGGACACTGCTCTCCTGAGGCCGCTGAAGGTGGCAATATCGGGCTGGTGCAAGAGGGCGATATGATTGAGCTTGATATCCCTCAGCGGGGCATTCGTGTTGCCCTGTCGGATGAAGAGTTGACTGCGCGCCGAGCTGCTATGGATGCTAAAGGTGTGGATGGCTGGAAGCCGGAAAGTCGTGACCGTGTGGTCTCTCAGGCGCTCAGGGCCTATGCGGCGCTGACTACCTCAGCAGCACGTGGTGCGGTTCGCGATCTATCTCAACTGGAGAAGTAACGAAGTTTCTTTGGCACAAAAAAAGCCGGGCTAAGCCCGGCTTTTTTATGTCTGCGGGTTTGTTAACCGCCAACTGGAATTGAAAATGCGTTGGCATTAATCAGGAAGTGCGTCCAGATGCTTGCCGCGTATCCCAGTGCTATCGTTAGTTACGCAATATGTAATCTGTTGTAGTTGAAGCTATCTAGAGAGTAGTTCGGATAATGGCAGTTGGGTCACTGTCTTTAGCCATTTTTATGTTCACATGAGTGATTTATTCCTTGGGCTGGGTGAATTGGCTTAGATCACGTGTAGCTAGTGCTCTTTATTGCCCTCTTTATAGAGGATGGTTTCTTGGCATGACTCACAGCGTAGATGCTTTTGTATGCCAATTAAACGCATCCACAGGGCACGTTTTCGTCGCTGTAAATAAGGGTGTCCACATTTCGGACAAGAATGGTGATCTTGGGTAAAGCGCATTAATTTCCTTTGCCGAGGTTAAGTGTTCAGAAGCAGATCTGAACGCACCCGTAGTCTAGTATCTATAAGCTTAATAATCTAAGTTTCTATCGAATTGAAAAGGTTCACTGGTCGTTGCTTGGACTGCTGTGTAAACTTGCTGACTGCTTATTACTGTTGATACCTAGAAACCATGAGACTTTGCGACACCGATATTATTCAGGCAATGGATGAAAACCGAATTATGATTGAGCCACGCCCTGACGATAGCAAGGTCAGTGGTGTAAGTGTTGATCTTCGTCTTGGTGATCGTTTCCGGGTGTATAGCTCACATGCAACGCCTTTTATTGACCTGTCGGGTACACGTGAAGAGGTGAATGCGGCGGTTGAAAAGGTGATGGGGGACGAGATCGTCGTAAAAGATGATGCAAACTTTGTGTTGCACCCGGGGGAGTTGGCTTTAGGTATCACCCTGGAATCCATCACGTTGCCAGATGACCTGGTAGGTTGGTTGGATGGTCGTTCCAGCTTGGCGCGTTTGGGCTTGATGGTGCATGTCACAGCGCATCGAATTGATCCTGGCTGGAGCGGTAATATTGTGTTGGAATTCTTCAATTCGGGAAAGCTGCCGCTGGCATTGCGTCCAGGCATGGCAATCGGAGCAATGAGTTTTGAAACCCTGAGTGCGCCAGCACAGCGTCCTTACCAGAAGCGTGATGATGCCAAGTATCGCGGTCAATCAGGACCTGTCAGTAGTCGTATCAGCGAAGACTGAAATCCAGGCCAGCGGTTTGCCGGGATAAGGGGTTATTTTTTACCAGCGTATGGGGTCACGCAGGGGTTGTTGATCAAACAGAATTCCCTTGTCTGTGTCCCACTTAATGCGCCCCTGTGCAAACCAGTCGATAACGGCCGGATAAATTTTGTGCTCAACGGATAGCACGCGCTGGGCCAATGTGTTTTCTGTATCACCTTCTTTTACCGCTATGGCTGCCTGCAGTATTACGGGGCCACCGTCGAGTTCTTCTGTGACAAAGTGTACGCTGGCGCCGTGTTCGCTAACGCCGGCCTCAAGCGCCCGTCTGTGGGTGTGCAGGCCCTGAAACTGTGGCAGTAGTGAGGGATGTATGTTGAGCATGCGGCCACTGTAGTGACGGACAAAGTCGGGGCTTAAAATACGCATAAAGCCCGCTAAAATTACCAAGTCTGCCTGATAGCTGTCGATGCGTTCAGCCAGTGTCCGATCAAAGGCCTCTCGACTCTCAAAGCCGCTGTGATCGAGCACCTCCTGATCGATATTAGCCTTGGCGGCGCGTGTTAGCCCCTGAACACCGTCTCGATTACTGATGACAGCAACAACTTTTGCCTGAGAGCTCTCTTTGGCACAGCTGTCGATAATCGCTTGCAGATTGCTGCCACTACCCGAGATCAGTACGACAAGACGCAAGGGTCGTGCTGCGCTCATGCGCGGTAAACGACTTCAGCGGTCTCGTTATCAGAAGCTTCGATGCTACCCAGTTGATAGACCGTCTCACCCTGAGCGGCTAGCAGTTGCGTAGCGGCTTCTGCCTGATCGGCAGAAACACAGATTACCATGCCGATGCCGCAGTTAAAGGTGCGTAGCATTTCAGATTCTTCGATGTTGCCGTTTTCCTGCAACCATTTAAAAACCTCTGGCATCTGCCAGGCCGAGCGATTTATTACAGCATTGCTGTTTTCAGGTAACACGCGGGGGAGATTTTCCGTCAGACCTCCACCTGTGATGTGCGCCAGGGCATGCACATCAATTTCTTTGAATAGCGCGAGTAATGATTTGACGTACAGGCGGGTCGGCGCCAGCAGGGCGTTACCCAGCGTGCTATCACCCATGGAGCTTTGCAGATCGGCTTTGCTGACTTCAATTACCTTGCGAATCAGTGAGTAGCCATTTGAGTGAGGGCCTGAAGATGCCAGTCCGAGTAAAATGTCACCGGCCTTGACCTGACCGGGCTGGAGCATCTCGTCTTTTTCAACTATGCCGACCGCAAAACCTGCGAGGTCATAATCGTCACCATCGTACATGCCTGGCATCTCGGCGGTTTCACCTCCGGTCAGGGCGCAACCAGATAGTTCGCAGCCTTTAGCGATGCCGCTGATAACGTCGGTCGCGGTGTCCAGATCAAGTTTCCCCGTGGCGTAATAATCCAGAAAGAATAGAGGTTCTGCACCGGCTACGATGATGTCATTGACACACATGGCAACCAGGTCTATACCAATGGTGTCGTGTTTTTTAAGTTCCAGTGCGAGTTTGAGTTTTGTGCCCACACCGTCTGTGCCCGAGACCAATATAGGGGCTTTGTAGCCAGTAGGTAGTTCGAACAGTGCGCCAAAGCCACCAAGTCCGCTCATCACGCCGGGGCGAAAGGTTTTCTTAACAATCGGCTTAATGCGTTCGATCAACGCGTTGCCGGCATCGATATCGACACCGGCTTTGGCGTAACTTAGCGAAGGGGTATTCGTGTCACTCAAAATAGGCTCCAAGGCAAGAGGGAGTGAGAAAGCCCAGCATTTTAACGCCTGATGAGCTTATGTGTGAGAGGAATTTGCATTTTTACTGAGATTAGATGCATCGAAGGCTAAAATAGTGCTTCACAAATCCGGCCACATGCGTACAATACGCCGATTCATTTCTGGGTCATTTTGGTCCGGGACTGTGTTGGCGACTATTTTGGTCGGTCAACGTAACGAACTACAGGCTATTTAGACATGGTATCAATTCGACTAGCGAGAACTGGCGCGAAGAAGCGTCCTTTCTACCACCTCGTGGCAGCTGACTCTCGTCGTGCACGCGGCGGTCGTTACATCGAGCGTTTGGGTTTTTATAACCCTATCGCAACTGAAGGCCAGGAAGGTCTGCGTCTTGATTTGGATCGTATTGATCACTGGGTATCTGTCGGTGCACAGATGAGTGATCGCGCGACCAAATTGGTTGAGTCTTTCCGTAAAGACGCCGCTTCTGCTTAATTAGCTGGCGCCCACTCTTCGGGTGATTACCCAATGAGTGAGAAAGGCACAGATACGCAGGAACAACTGACCGGGGGTGATGAGCAGAAAGCGCTTGTCATCCTCGGTCACGTTTCTGGGGTACATGGATTGCAGGGGTGGATTAAGGTCTATTCCGATACGCAACCAAGAGAGAATATCACCACCTACGGAACCTTGTTATTGAATGAGGGGCAAGGGTGGAAGAGCTGGAAGATTAGCTCGGGTCGGCGCCAGGGTAAGAATGTGGTGCTTAAGCTGGCAGGCTGCAGCGACCGAAATCAGGCCGAATTACTGGTTGGTGCCAAGATCGCGATTAAGCGTGAGCAGTTGCCAGAAATTGATGAGCCGGGTAAATACTACTGGTCAGAGCTCTTGGGTCTGGCGGTAGAAACTACCGAAGGTGTTGAGTTGGGTGAAGTAGAACGTCTGTTCGATACCGGTGCGAATGATGTGCTGGTAGTGAAAGGTGAACGTGAACGCTTGATCCCTTATCTCTGGCAGCAGGTTGTGGTAGAAGTTGATCTTGATAGCAACCGAATGGTGGTTGATTGGGATCCAGAATTTTAGGGGCATAGCAGATGCGTTTTGACGTTATCAGTCTGTTTCCCGATATGTTTGATGCGTTGCGTCTGGGTGTAACTGGGCGTGCAATCGAACGAGAACTGGTGCAGTTGGTGTTGTGGAACCCTCGGGATTACAGCAAGGATGTGCACCGAACTGTGGATGATCGCCCTTATGGTGGTGGTCCTGGCATGGTGATGATGGTTGAGCCTTTGCTCAAGGCCATCGAAGCGGCAAAACAGGCTGCACCAGCCAGTAAGGTTATTTACCTGAGTCCACAGGGTAGGCAGTTTGATCAGGCCTCTGCGCAGCAAATGGCTGCAGCACCGGGTTTGATTTTTCTGGCTGGAAGGTATGAAGGTATCGACGAGCGCTTGATCGACGAATATGTCGATGAAGAGTGGTCGATCGGTGACTATGTGTTATCCGGTGGTGAGCTACCGGCCATGGTCATTATGGATAGCATTATTCGTTTGTTGCCCGGCGCGCTGGGTCATGCGGATTCTGCCAAGCAGGACTCTTACTCAGAGGGGCTGCTGGATTGTCCACATTACACGCGACCCGAAGTAATCGGTGAGCGATCGGTACCCGAGGTGTTATTGTCCGGGAACCATGAATTAATTCGGCGGTGGCGTTTGAGAGAAGCGCTGGGTCGGACGTGGCAGCGTCGTCCTGACTTGTTGGAAGGACGGGAGTTGACCGAAGAAGAGCAGAAATTGCTCGACGAATATGTTCAAACCCTTGAATAAGGGGTTTGGCGTTTAAATTTACGTGTCGCGAGACACAGTTTTATTGACAATCAATGCGTGAGCACGCGTTAGGAGCAAGGGCGATGAGCAACATCATCCAGCAACTCGAAGCTGAACAAATGACTAAAGAACTTCCAGATTTTGCCCCAGGCGATACCTTGGTTGTTCGGGTAAAGGTTAAAGAAGGCGAGCGTGAACGTCTGCAGGCATTTGAAGGTGTTTGTATCGCTAAGCGTAATCGTGGTGTGAACTCAGCGTTCACTGTACGTAAAATCTCTCACGGCGAAGGCGTTGAGCGTGTATTCCAGACTTACAGCCATGCTATCGCTGATATTGAAGTGAAGCGTAGTGGTGATGTACGTCGTGCCAAACTGTACTACCTGCGTGGACGTACCGGTAAGGCTGCACGTATCAAAGAAAAAATCTCTAGCCGCAAGGCTTGATTGTCTTCTAGCCAGGTATTTTGTCTGGCTAAGCAATCCAAAAAAAGGTCGCCTCACTGTGTGGGGTGGCCTTTTTTTTCTGCGATACTCTGCAAATGACAAATAAAACAACGAGTTTTTACTGGCACGATTATGAAACATGGGGTGCGCAGCCCTCTATTGATCGTGCCGCGCAGTTTGCCGGTATCCGCACTGACCTGGATTTTAATCCCATCGGAAAGCCTTTGGTGATCTTCGCCCGGCCGTCTGATGATTTTCTACCGCAGCCGGGTGCCTGCATGGTGACCGGAATCTCTCCACAGCAGGCACTGCGAGAGGGTGTGCCCGAAGCTGACTTCTTTCGTTTTATCCATGATGAGATGTCGCAGCCGGGAACCTGCTCGCTGGGCTATAACACGATTCGTTTCGATGACGAGGTGACACGTTACGGCCTCTATCGAAATTTCTATGATCCCTACGAGCGAGAGTGGAAATATGGCAATTCTCGTTGGGACATGATCGACGTTGTGCGCCTCACGCGTGCGTTGCGTCCTGAGGGGATTAACTGGCCTCAGAAAGAAGATGGCGTTAGCAGTTTTCGACTGGAGGATCTCACGTCAGCGAATGATATAGAGCATGCTGGTGCGCACGATGCCCTGGTTGACGTGCATGCCACTATTGCCATTGCCAAAATGGTAAAAAAAGCGCAGCCCAAACTGTTTGATTTTGTGTTTGCCAATCGTGATAAGCAGACCATGGCAAAGATGCTGAATGTGCGTAATGACAGGCCTGTTCTTCATGTTTCATCACGTTATCCAGCCAGGCTTGGTTGTATCGCAGCTGTTTTGCCCTTGGCGATGCATCCAACTAATCGAAATGGTGTCATTGTTTACGACCTGCGTACTGATCCCAGTGATTTGCTCAACCTAAGTGCCGAACAGATCCGTGAGCGACTGTATACGCCAACGGCTGATCTGCCAGAAGGGATGGAGCGTATTGCGATAAAAACCGTTCATATCAATCGTGCGCCAGTGGTGGTGCCGATGAATACACTGACTCCAGAAGCGCGTGAACAATGGCAGATGGATGCTGTGCTGGAGCAGAAACACCTGGATGAATTGCTGAATGCACGTGAGTCTTTACAGGTAAAACTGGCCGAGGTGTTTTCGGAAAATTCATTCCCTCCCCAGCGCGATCCGGACCGCGATCTCTATGGCAGCTTTTTGTCTGAAGACGATAAGCAGCGCTGCGCGCAAATTCGTCGTGCGGAGCCCGCTGACCTGGGGCAGATGCGTTTTAGCTTTGATGCGCCGAAGTTGGAGGAAATGCTGTTACGCTACCGCGCGCGAAACTGGCCTGAAATGCTCAGTGTAGAAGAGCGTACGAACTGGGATGAGTTTCGTCGACAACGCATGCTTGAACCTCAGTCGGGAGGTCTGAGCCTGGCTGATTACCAGAAAGAGCTTTCACGATTAGTCGTCGATACAGAACTATCAGAGCAACGCCGTGGTGTGGTTGATCAGTTGCTTGATTGGCCGTCTCAACTCGGTCTATAAGGCAGCAATGCCTGTGAGGTCTTTGCTACCCAAAGAGCCTAGTCTTCGACTGCCCATTCCTGCAGTGCTGCGATAAGTTGTTTGGCTTGATCTGCACTGGAAATGTTGAACTTTGATTTCTGATTGTATTCACCGTTGCGCTTTTGGTAGCGGCGAATTGAATATTTATCTTTGCCGTATTCTTCTTTGCTGTTATTCCATTCCTGGTAACGATAAATGATTGTGGTCCAAGCGCCTTTTGAAAGAATTCGCTTGTCCAGTTCCTTAACGACATCCACGCCGCCTTCGCTGTAGTTAATGGTTAGTTCATCTGGAGTACTGGCCATGGTCATTCCTAATCGTTGTGTGTGCGGAGCGGGAAGATAGCACTGCCTGTGCTTGCTGTCACCGGCTGTTTGGTTGCGCCATTACGCAATAAAGTTTGGTAGATATCGATTGCGCCACGTTCCTCGGCAATGCTTAGTGCGTATCTGCCTTCCCTGTCCTGAGCATTTACATGAGCACCCTGCTCGATGAGATGGGCGGCCAGACGGTGGTTCGCTGTGCGGATGCTCGTGAGTAACGGCGTGTCACCTATATCATTGGTGCTTTCTGTGTCCGCGCCACTTTTCACCAGGAAGCGAACAACATCACGGTCATTGGCCTCAATTTTCGCCGCTTCCAAAAGCAGTTTGCTGGCATCAAATTGCGCGCCAGCCTTGATCAGTATTTCGGCAGCCTGAATACGACCGTTAAGTATTGCGAGTGCAATTGCTGTACGTCCGTTTTGTGCCGGCTGATTTACCTCGACGCCATTTTTAACCAGGAGCTTTATGATGATAATGCGGCCTTTTTCTGCAGCCTGGTGGATAGGGTAGTAGCCATTTGGAAAAACCGTGTTGATGTCTGTTTTCCAATAGATATGACGTTCTATCTGATCGATATCGCCACGCTGCACTGCCAGGTATAGAGAGATGCTAGGTCGATCGGGCGCACCGCAGGCACTTAAGAAGAGTGCGAGCAATCCTGCAATTATAGAGTTTCGTATCATTAGGTTTTCGCTATTGGTTTTTGATGCTGGTTAGACCGAGATTTTCCCAATCCTGCATGCCGCCACGATACCACTTAAGTTTTGCTGCTGGGTACCCGATGCGTAAAAGGGACTTGATATTGGTCGGTGCCTGTCCACACCACATGCCATTGCAAAATAAAACCAAAGTTTTTGCATTACTAAAGTCCCAGAATTCTGTTGTGCGCTGGGCTCCAAACTGCTCCTCAACAATATCGGCAATATCTTCTTCTTTGGCGGATTTGAGGCTGAGTTTTTTATAGTGGATATTGATGGATCCGGGAATGGTTCCGCGTTTTAGCCAGTCAGCGCCACGTGAATCGATCACGAGAATAGAATTATCACCCTCAGATAAGCGTTTAAGATAATCGAGCATGCCGATTTCACCTATGGTTTCAACACCTTCAGCTAGCTTCATAGGCTGTATGCAAAAGGGGGGACACTTTCGAGAAGTGAGCTGAAATTTGGGGTGGAGTTTATTTTTACTGTCTTGATTGCGTTGAATTTGTACGGGCTTGCCCATGTGCTTTACAGATACTGAAGATAAACTGGGTGTGATTTTAACCCTCAGGTCTGCCGCTTGAGCCATCACTGGTAGGCTAGCTATAGGTGCAAGCAGGAATGGAAGTAACCGTTTAAACATACAAGACTCCACAATACTAATATTCGCCCATCATAACGAAATCATTCGCTCTGTGGCAGTGCGACAAGTGATGAATGTCAATGTAATATGGCGCTCTCATTTTTATTAGGTATTTGCCATGTTGGGCAAGATTCTTTTTACGGCGGCTATTATCTTTGCGGTATTTGCTTTGGTGCGTTTTAAACAAACGCGCCAGTCTGCAGAGGAGGCACCTCGTGTGGTAAATGCCGTAGCAGAAAAAAAACGATTTCCAATCGGTTGGATGGCGAGTGTTGCGGTAGTGCTGATGTTGTTGGCGAGTGGCTTACTACTGCTTTCAAGCTGGAAAGATGCGAATGAGATTGTCTCAATACGGGTCGTCGATGCGAGTAGCGGTAAAGCGGTACAGTATCAGGCCTATCGCAGTGATATTGATGGGCGCTCTTTTCGCACGGTAGAAGGGATACGTGTAACCCTTGCTGAAACAGAGCGCCTGGAAACTTCAATTAATCGTTGATGCCAGCATTTGTTTCGCCGAAATTAAAGGCGATAGAGAGACGGCGCTGGTTGCTATGGTTTTCTTCTACTTCATGTGCCAGACGGGGTGAGAAAAAAACAAATTTTCCGACCTCAGGTTTTACTCTCAAACTGCCATCGGCATGGTGCACGATTAAGTCACCACTCTCTTCTGGAGCGCTCACGTAGTAGACGCAAGACAGAAGTTCATCATCTTCATCATGATTGTGGCGCAGGGTTCGCTGACCTGGTTGCATGGCGTTAAACCAAAAGCCAACTTTTAATGCATTTTTGCCCAGTATTTTACGTGCGGCCTCTAGTGCAATATCGATCAGTTTTTCCATCTCAGGGATGGCTGTGCGTTCGATATAGGTATTTTCAAATCGGCCCAGTTCAAAGTGCGATTGATGGGTGTGCTCACCATTGAGTTCACGATCGAAGCCATCGAGCAGCGCCTGATTGATGGCCTCGGCCTCTGGGATATACATGAGGTGTACGGGTGGGCTGTGATGTAACTTCATGGCACATTAATCTTCTTGAGATTGCTTTGCTAAGGTTGATCGCAATGTTCCAGATCGTTATTTGGTGTCTCACAGTCTGTATCTGTCTCTGACTGCAGCCCGATTTTACAGGGATTGCCGAAGTTCAGTAATACAATCAATAGCAGTGTGAGATAAACGATACGCATGTTTCTAGAGTGCTGCTTGGAGGGCTGATTCGCAAGACGTTAAAAATAAACCCGATTTAAGCATTGACTCAAATCGGGTAAATAATGAGCTCGGGGCCCATTGCTTTCTGAGGAGGTAGTCTATGCGGTAACGGCACTCAATAGTGCGTCAGCCTGAGATTGAGGCACTTGTGCCTGTGCGCTCATCGCCTGCTCTGGGCTTTTCTGTATATTCGCCAATAGTGCCTGCAGGGCATTATCTGCCTGCTGGCTATTTGTGACGGTCTCGCTTAGTGGGCGGCTCTCTGTCTGTACCTGGCTATGTGTTAGCTGTACCGAATCAGTTGTAGGCTTGCTGGCTGAATCGGTCGTGGATGTATTGTCGCTAGCCTGTGCTTGTTGATTGCGGCGCTCTGTTTGTGACGATTTCACGTCGAGAGCAGACACTAATTTGTCACCTGAGATTGGACTAGACACGATTGGCCTCCTAATTTTGTCAATAATTCGACGATAAAAGCGATATTTTTTATCTTACAGACTGTTCTGCATATCGCATGCCAGGAACTTCAGTATAGATGTTTAGACTAAACTGTCATGGTTTTAGAGATACATTGGAACGAAATATGGGGTCGCTGTCTATAAAATTACTGGTTCTTGCCTTATTTATTCAGCCATTCGCCCTGAATGCTGCGGATGAAGAGCAACTGAATTATCGTGCCAGTTACAGTGGATTTTTCTCTGTTGGCAGTCAAATACCGATAGCCGACGTGGTTTTGACAACTCAAACAGTGGCAAGTGATGCTGACTACCTTGAGACAGAGCTGAGCGTAACCTCTGCACCTTATGACTTTGTAGAGTCGCTTTATCCCATTCGATATCGCTTTCGTTCCTGGTATTGGCGTGACCGCTCGGCAAGTCTGGCTTCTGAATATTATGAAAAAACAAAGTCTGAAAAGCATAACTTGATCTATTTAGATGACCCTGAAAAAGACTTTGTTACGCGTAATCTATTGAAAAGTAACGAGATTGATCTTTTGTCTCTGCAGGCAGGTGATTATGCTGAAGAAAATGGCCTATCACCCACAGGTAGATTAACCGGCTCCCAGTTTGATCGTTTGGGTTTGCTGCAGCGCGTCCGTTATTTGAATTTAGTGCCGGGGCAAGAACTTGAGCTTCCTGTTACCAATGGTAAAGCGTTAATGCGCTATAGGGTAAGGGTAGAGGCCGCAGAAAATTTGCTAATCGCGGGGCGGAGTCAGGCTGCCTTGAAACTAAGGTTTGATGGCATGGAACAAGATGAGAATGATCATGAACAGCATGCACATCGTCCAGTTTTCATCTGGCTTAGCAATGATGTCGAACGTGTTCCTTTGAAAGTGGTGAGTCGACAGGCACTGGGCAAGTTCGTGCTTGAGTTAACATCGCCTTATTCACCAACTGATTCAAAAGTTGCAAAAGTGAATCTTGGCTAGGGCGTTTCGTTACTATCGTCGAGTTGAATATGCGAGATATCGGGGATAATGGTGTCGGTCTGCTTAATTTGACAGTCCTCAAGACTGCCGGTATTTGCGGGTTCTACGCTGAGGGCTGAGATGTCGATTTTCGCGGTAGCCGGTTGTGGTGATTCATCCAGAGTTGCGCCAATGGCATCTAGACCCATGCCGCTGATGTCAGGGATTTCTTGAGCCTGTATGGGGGCGGCACAGTCTTCTAATGTGCCCGAATTAGCAGGCAAGAGTGTCATTGAGGCTTTTGCAGGTGTTTTAGTTGAGCTCTGTGCAGTCTCTGCCAGTGCATGACCATGAGGCACTATCTCGACCAGGGCCCCGGCTTGGCGAAAGATCTCGCGAAAGCGGTTTGCCGCATCAACATCTACGTCTTTTTTAATACGTATGGCTTCTCCACTGAATAGACGGTCCAGCGCCTTTCCTTCAACTTTGAACAGCTTGCCAATGGCGGCCCGTACCTGCTGGGCATCTGCATCAGCTAAAAGTTTTCCTCTGAAGTGGATGTCGAAGCTTTGCATGTGGGGTCCTTACCTTGTCTGGGCGGGGATGTGATCTGAATTATTGTAGTGATCGTGAGCTTTAGCAGGAGAATTTTCCATGGTGAGCAGATTTGCAAGCAGATGCCCATCTTGAGGTGTAAGCATGTGGCCGCTCGCCATCACATAACTTTGTGCTCGTTCGCCCAGTACTGGAATATTTCGTAAGTCTTGGCTGAATCCGGGAACGATTTGGTCACCAGGCATTTGGAAGGTGCCCGTACGAATGATGCTGGTGTAAGCGATCGGTGGGTGTGCCTGCTGATTTAACCAGTGTAAAAAATTGCCGGGGCGGGGAGGGGTGAGATCAACCAGTATGCCGCGACTGTGTTTGATAGTCCGGTATAGCTGTGGTCCTGTTTTATTTTTGACAGCCCAGCTTTTTATGCCGCCAAATATCCCGCTGCTATTTGTTGCATCAAGTGCCTGGTGGGCACGGGACGTACCCAGGTGGGGGGCAGCAATAGTAATTAAATGTTTGACCATGCCGGGTGAGTTTTTGACTAATGCTGCCCTGGCAACTATGCCGCCAGCTGAGT
>Ga0316204_10003355_pt1 | contig 32403 bp, 24 predicted proteins | sample 6monrhotite_MG_2_FD_205661 | JGI IMG/M metagenome (GOLD analysis project Ga0316204, IMG submission 205661) | Microbial mat bacterial communities from mineral coupon in-situ incubated in ocean water Damariscotta River, Maine, United States -... | ecosystem: Environmental > Aquatic > Marine >... | reverse complement strand
ACCCATAAGGTTCCGTTCTCTTCAAGGTAGAATTCATTTATCCTTCCAAAATCAATACCTGAAAAGGGTTTTTTGACGAATTTATTTGTCCTCTTGTCAAAGTAAGCCAGTGAATAATTATCCTCTGAATACCAATCTCTATCTTCGTTTGACTCTAAAAATAAAAACTGACCATCTGTGATTAAATCGTGAAATAGCTTTGTCTGAAACATTGCCATGTAATTCATTGGATCTTCTTTTTCTTCATCAGTTAAACCAACTTTCATGGCTTCTTCATCCAGAAAATAATCTAAACCTTCTTTTGAGCCAAACACTAAACTATCATTATAGATTAGTGGTTTACCTAGATTGTCCAAAAGTCCTTCAAAATCTCCATACATTTCAGTCCTGAATTTTTCCTCAGTTAAATCCAATCTGTAAACCCCATTTGCAGCTGTCCCAACCCAAACAACACCCAAGCTATTTGGATCTTCTACAATTCCTAAAACCGAGCTAAAACTCGCCTCATAAGTGTATTTCTCACTCATATCAAGACCGTACACCTTTAATCCAAATGATCCACCCGATACAATGAGCTCTTTGTTAGGTAAATACAATATTTTATTCGCACTTTCTTGAGTGGTTGTCCGCAAGCTAAAGTTTAGTCCGTCAGAGGTTTGATAGATACCTCTTGACGTAGCCACAAGAAGATTATCTTTTACTAACTCAAATCCCCAAACCTGAGCATTTATGAAACTTGAATTTTCAAATATTTTTGCTCCATCTCTACTTTCTTTAAATAATCCGTTTGAGGTTCCCAAGTACAATTCACCTTGAAAACGTTGAATTGCTTGAACACTTCCATCAATACCATGCAAAGCTGAATAAAAAGACAAGGGCGAATAGTAATCTATCATTGCCATACCATTACCGGTACACACCCATAAATTTTGATCTCGATCTTGAAATACACTTTTAATATCATTTGACCCTAGCCCACTGTGCTTGTCAAAGTGGTTTAACAAATTTCCTTGAGCATCAATTATATAAAGCCCTGATGTAAAAGTACCTAGGGCAAAATTACCGTCTGACAACTGAATTGAACCAAATATCCCGAGTGAAGTAAGTGGTACTTTATTAATGTCTTTTAATTGTCTGAACTTTCTATCCTTATACTTCCATAAACCTATTTCTTGAGTAATCACTAACAGTGAATCATCATCTAGTTGATGTAATCCAAAAACGCCGAGACCTCTCACATTTTCTGTTCCCTTCAATCTTTTTAAATCACCATCCTCATATTTCACAATACCAATTTCTCTGGCTCTTAAGTGAAAAACTCCTTCTACCATGAAAGAGGTGTGAAAAGAAGAAGTTTCGGTTGGATACTCTGCGATTATTTTTTCTGACGCAATGTCGTACTCAAAGAAGACGGACTGAGCCTGAAAGTAAACCTTTTCAGAGGTTGTATGAATTGCCCAAATTTCTGAGAAAAAATTATCATCTTCAGGAATGTTATCGAACAAAGAATGATATTCTACCTGTCCGTTTTCGGTCCCTTTGAGATATCCAAAATCGCCCATTGTACCTACATAGACTCTACCAGTGGAATCTACACCAATAGCCCTCACATAAGAACCCGCTTGTACCTTAATGTAATTCCAGAATTGGCCGTCAAACTCAATAACTCCATTTCCACTACCAAAGTACATCACTCCTCTGTGATCTTGTGTTGCACAATATATTTCAGGATTGTACTCTTTACCGTAATCCCTAGTAGAATAATTTTTAACAGTTGGAGCCAAATCTTGTCCAAATGAGGCAAAATAGAATGTGGTAAAAAATGTTAGTAAAAGTAAGTTTCTGATTGACATTTTTTCAAAGGGCATACATTATATTTATCAAAAATAACAAAAATGGCTAAAGAGATAACTTTAAATGAGGTGATTGCACATGTTGAGAAATTTCATGACTCTTTTAAGATTGGCAATAATTACGCACCAACTACTGAATTATCAAGTGATGAAATTCTTTTGAGATACAAACTCATGCGTGAAGAAAATGAAGAATATTTAGAGGCAGCTCAGAACAATGACCTTGTCGAAATTGCAGACGCACTAGGAGATCAGCTCTATATTTTGTGTGGAACAATCTTAAAGCACGGGATGCAACATAAGATTGCAGAAGTATTTGAAGAGATTCAAAGAAGTAACATGAGTAAACTTGACAAGGATGGAAATCCTATTTATCGAGAAGACGGTAAGGTTTTAAAATCAGATCAATATTTTAAGCCAGATATAGCTGCGATCTTATCTTGAGGTTGAAACTCCAGATTTCCACGTATATTTTTTCTCAATTCGGTCAGATTTCCTGCCCTGAACTGCGTATAGGAGGATAAATAGGCAAATTAAAAAGAGAACAAAAAAGCCTGTTGTCATCAGTTGTCTAGTTAAATCAAATTGACTTAGCATGAGGTGAACTGAAATTTCGAGTAGAGGAATTAAAAGGAAAAGTAATACGGCGTTTCTCTTAAAGCTCGAAATCTTAAGAATGATGTTTGCATTCTTTTCAATCCACTGTTCTCTATCAACAACTTTATCGGTTTTAGGCTCAGAGATTTTAGACTTCTCTTGCATTAAAATACTCAGTCGATCATAGACCCTTGTCAAATAATACAAGTAGATCAAAATGCTAATAACGTATATCCAAGTGTGTCCTTCCATACTTCTTACTGCTCCAAATATACTGGAAACCAGCACTTAAAGTTACAAGATGTTGTGATTTGAACAAATTTTTAGGACAATAGTTCAATTTTTCAAAACTTAAAAAAATAAAAAGACCCTTCCAAAAATGAATTGGAAAGGCCTTTCTAACTTAAATTAAAGTCTTAAAATCAAGTATCGATATTCGCGTATTTTGCGTTTTTCTCAATGAACTCTCTTCTTGGTGGAACCTCATCTCCCATAAGCATTGAGAAGGTTCTATCTGATTCAATTTCATTGTCTATTTGAACTTGTCTTAATGTTCTTCTTTCTGGATCCATTGTAGTTTCCCAAAGTTGCTCGGCATTCATCTCACCAAGACCTTTATAACGTTGGATACCTACTGAAGAATCAGCTCCTGATCCTTTCATTTCCATAATCAACCTGTCTCTTTGATCATCATCCCAGGCATAAGCAGATTTTTTACCTTTCTTCACTTGATACAATGGTGGAGTTGCGATATAAACGTAACCTCTATCTACCAATTCTTTCATGTGTCTGAAGAAGAAAGTGAGAATTAAGGTCTCAATGTGAGATCCATCAACATCCGCATCACACATAATGATGATTTTGTGATATCTTAATTTCTCAGTATTCAAGGCTCTATCATCCTCTTCTGTCCCCACTCTCACTCCTAAAGCAGTATAGATGTTTTTAATCTCTTCATTTTCGAAGATTTTGTGTTGCATTGCTTTTTCAACGTTCAAAATCTTTCCTCTTAATGGCATGATGGCCTGAAAGAATCTATCTCTACCCTGCTTCGCAGTTCCACCGGCAGAATCTCCCTCTACCAAGTAGATTTCACTTTCTGCAGGATCTTTTGAAGAACAATCGGCTAGCTTACCAGGAAGACCTGAACCAGTCAATACGTTCTTTCTTTGAACCATTTCACGAGCCTTTCTAGCTGCGTGTCTTGCCGTTGCTGCAAGAATTACTTTTTGAACAATAGATCTAGCATCTTTCGGATGCTCTTCTAAATAATCAGTTAACATTTCAGAAACTGCCTGAGATACAGGTGCGTTTACTTCTCTGTTACCTAATTTAGTTTTCGTTTGACCTTCGAATTGTGGCTCACCAACTTTTACAGAAACGATCGCCGTTAAACCTTCTCTAAAGTCATCTCCAGAAATATCGAACTTAAGCTTATCAAGCATTCCTGACTCTTCAGCATACTTTTTTAATGTTCCAGTTAAACCTCTTCTAAACCCTTGCAAGTGTGTTCCACCTTCATGAGTGTTAATGTTATTTACATAAGAATGTAAGTTCTCAGCATAAGAAGTATTATATATCATGGCTACCTCAACTGGCACGCCATTCTTTTCGCCTTCTACGTGAATCACCTCTTCTATTAATGCTTCTCTAGATTCATCTAAAAATCTTACAAACTCAGATAATCCTTTTTCAGATTTGAAAGTTTCGGTAATGAATTTCCCTTCTTCATCTGTATTTCTCTCATCTGTGATAGATATTACCAAGCCTTTATTCAAATAAGACAATTCTCTCATTCTAGAAGCAAGCGTTTCATAGCTATATTCTAATGAGTCAAAAATCTCCGGATCTGGAAAGAATGTAACGGTAGTTCCTCTATGAGTTGCAGTTCCGTTTTCTTTAACTGGATATGATGCTTTTCCTTGTTGATACTCTTGAATATACGCTTTTCCTTCTCTAAAAACTTCAGCTTTTAAATCTCTTGAAAGTGCATTCACACAAGAAACCCCAACTCCGTGAAGTCCACCAGATACCTTATAAGAATCTTTGTCGAATTTACCACCTGCTCCAATTTTGGTCATTACAACCTGAAGTGCAGATACACCTTCTTTTTCGTGCATATCGATTGGAATACCACGACCGTTATCAGTCACTAAAATTCCATTACCTTCTAATATAGTCACAGTGATAGTATCACAGTGACCGGCCATTGCCTCATCAATTGAATTATCAACTACCTCATACACTAAATGGTGTAATCCTCTAACGCCTACATCTCCAATATACATTGAGGGACGCATTCTAACGTGCTCCATACCCTCAAGGGCCTGAATACTGCTCGCCGAGTAGCCTTTTTTCTTATTTTCTTCGCTCATAAAATTTTATTATAAATCCCCTGTAAAAAAGTCAATTTTTCACAAGGCAAACAAAGATACGAATCGACCTATTTTTTATGGTTGAATTTGAACTGATTTATAAGTAGTTTTCAACATGTAATTAACACTTATGAACATTATCAAAGATTGCTCTTCACAAAAGACTCAAATTCAACTTTTAATCGAAAATGCACGACAGAAGTTCTTCCTTAAAACGAGTTCTGAATTATGAGAATGAACAGTTCATTGTGCCAAATGTTTAATAATTCGAAATACATCTTTAAACAAATGACTATTTTTACGCCAAATTTATAATTCATGAAACCAACTTTTCATACACTTAATATAAAAGATGTCACCAAAGAAACTGCTGACACTGTTTCCATTTCTTTTGACATCCCTGAAAATCTTAAAAACGACTTCTCATACATCCCTGGACAATATTTGACATTAAAAGCAGATATCAATGGTGAAGATATCAGAAGATCATACTCTATTTCTTCAGCTTTATCTGAGAATGAATTGAGAGTAGCCATCAAACAGGTGGAAAATGGAAAGTTTTCAACTTATGCTTGTAGCTCACTTGCTGCTGGTCAAAGCATGGATGTCATGACACCTCAAGGTGGATTCAAAGTTGAAACGAATGCCTCTAATGCAAACAACTATGTTTTCTATGCAGCAGGATCAGGAATTACTCCTGTTCTATCTATGGTTAGAACCATTCTAGAAACAGAGAGCAATAGTAAAGTGTTTTTATACTATGGGAACAAATCAGCTGATTTGACAATATTCAAGGCTCAGCTAGATGAATTGAACTCGAAATATTCAAACTTTACATTAAGATATATTTTAAGCCGTGAAGAAAGTGGTGATGCTAACACTAACGGTAGAATTGATAACAGTAAATGTTCACATTTCTTTGGAACAGAATTAGCAGATTTAAGTATTGAAGGTATTTATGCCTGCGGACCTGAATCAATGATTGAAACGGTTAAGGAATTTTATACTTCTAAAGGATTAGCTGACAAGGTACATTTTGAATTATTTACAACTCCGGTTTCGGCTGCTTCTGACAATACTGCAGTAGCGGATGCAGATCCTTCGGCTGAAGTAAATGCAGAAGTAACGGTAATCATTGATGACGAAGAATATTCTTTTCCTCTAGCGACTTCAGGTAAAGATGTACTATCAGCAGCTCAAGATGCAGATGCTGACGTTCCTTTCTCATGCAAAGGTGGTGTATGCTGTACTTGTAGAGCGAAAGTTCTTGAGGGTCAAGTTAAAATGAGTTTAAACTTTGCTCTTGAAGAAGACGAAGTTGCTGATGGATTTGTATTGACTTGTCAATCTCATCCGATCACCGAGAAGGTCGTTATCTCTTTTGACGAATACTAATCATATGAAGAACATTGTAATTGTTGGCGCTAGTCGCGGAATCGGAAAAGAATTGGTAAATCAACTTTCTGTCAATCACAATGTTCTTGCATTTTCTCGAAATGAAGAAAAGCTAGCTACCTTATCTACTAAGACAGGTGCAAAGGTTCACTCCATTGATTTGACAGCTGAATCATTCAAGAATGAGTTTTCAGAAACGATCACAAATCATTTTAAGACGGTAGACATATTAATTAATAATGCAGGATACCTAGTTAACAAACCTTTTCTTGAAACTACCTTAGAAGACATCAAAACAACCTTTGAAACAAATGTTTTTGGACTTATTCAAAGTTGTCAAGCAATCATTCCATTCATGGAAAAGAATGGCGGACACATTGTGAACATTGGCTCAATTGGTGGAATTCAGGGTTCGGTAAAATTTCCAGGCATTGGAGTTTACAGTGCCTCTAAAGCAGCTGTCACTGGTTATACTGAATGTTTGGCTGAAGAATTAAAAGAGACAAATATTCAAGTAAACTCTTTAGCGCTTGGGGCCGTTCAAACAGAAATGCTGGCTGAAGCATTTCCAGGCTATGAAGCTCCGACTTCCCCTTCAGAGATGGCTGAATTTATTGCAGACTTCGCCTTAAAAAGTAACAAGTGGATGCATGGAAAAATAATTCCGGTATCTAAATCTACTCCCTGAATTTCTTAGCCTTATTCAAATTTCTAATGGATTAATGTTTTACATTTAAGCCTAATATGAAAGTTACATCTGTCAATCTAGGAGAAAAGAGAAGCATTAATTGGAGAGGCCAAGAAATTGAAACTGGGATTTTCAAATTTCCAGTTCAATCATCAATTAGATTGGGCAAAGAAGACGTTGATAATGACAATGTGATTGAAAGAAAGTATCATGGAGGTATTGACAAAGCTTGCTATATCTATTCTGCTGATCATTATTCTTATTGGGAAAAGCTTTATCCCGATTTAGACTTTAAGCCGGGGATGTTTGGAGAAAACATAACAATCGAAGGCTTAGATGAAGCCAAGATATTTATCGGAGACATATTTCAAATTGGTGGAGCAAAAGTTGAAGTATCTCAACCTCGTGAACCATGCTATAAATTAGGATTTCGATTTGACACTCAAAAAGTACTCAAGCAATTCTTGAATGCCCCATACCCTGGGGTTTATTTAAGAGTTATTGAAGAAGGAAATGTGAATGTTGGAGATAAATTGGAACTTATTGAAAAGGGATATAATTTTGCAAATTTAGCAGAGACTTATCGCTTAGCTTTTCATGCTGACAATTCAGAACAAGACAATCTTCAAAAAATCCTTGGCATTGGGAATTTACCTGAGGGATTTAAACAAACCTTAGAAAAAAGATTGGCCTTAATAAAACAATAGCTTTGTCCTTAATGAAGAACGCGCCCTCTAATTATTGTTCTTCTAATTCTAAGCTTTCCTTTCTCTTTGAAAGTCCATTTCACTCCTTTCACTTTTTCTCCCCAGTCACCCGTTCGAGCCCTGTCTCTCCATCTTGAAACTACCTTCCCATTTTCATCTCGCAAGAGGAATTTTTCTTTTCTTTTATATCTTCCCCATTTTCGATACTTGATCATTTTATGCACATGGATATTTTGAGTGTCTTCGTAATAACACTTGCTGATGTTTTTATTCTTTTTCTTCAAGGTAAATAGAGAATCATTTGGTGAACACCACTGATTCCAACCTATAAAGGAACAGAATAGAAAGTAAAATAGAACAACATTTTTAATCATTCTTTGACCGAAAAATTTGAGTTTATTTCAAAACAGTCACGTGGCCACGATACTCGTATCTCTTATCAGAAGTGGTTGATTTGAAATCAATTTGCCAAATGTAAGCTCCATCTTGAATTAGACCACCATCTCCGTATGTACCATCCCATCCACTATCTTTATCATAAGATTCAAAAATGATTTCTCCCCAACGATTAAATAAAGTCATATGGAAATCATATGGATCAATCCCAGAAGTAAATTGAGGTTTAAATCCTTCATTATATAAATCACCGTCTGGTGTAAAGGTATTCGGCACATAGAAGAGCAAGGCCTCTTCAACAATGATTTGCTTTTGTATACTATCAGTACATCCGTCGATTGAAGTGACTACCAATTCAGCCATATAATTCCCTGCAGAGGCAGGATAATTGTAATCTGGATTTTGATCGGAAGAACCACCCTGGTTGTTACCGAATGACCAATTCCAGCTAACTGCATTATTAGATAAATCTGTAAAGTTCACATAAGTATTGTCAGTAGTTAGAGATGTTGGCAAACATGTAAACATGGCTTCTGGTTCTTCATAAACTTGAACCCAATCATTATTTGTAATAGTTTCTACACATCCTTCAATTGTCGTAGCTGTTAACGTAACCGTGTATAATCCTGTTGAACTATAAAAGTGGGCCGGATTTTGCTGATTACTTTGGGTAAGATCACCAAAACTCCAATCCCAAGTTTGGATTCCTGCTCCATCTGTAATTGCGTCTCCGGTAAAGTTAACCGTGTATGGACCACAGTTATCAGGGTCATCTAAATTCATGCTCAAAGTTGTTGTCACAACACTTACATCAATTGAATCTCTCGTAGGACACATATCACCTATTTCAATCCAATAAGTCCCTGAAGTAGTTGCCGTGAAAGTTGGATTCGTCGATCCATCCTGCCAAAGATAAGGACCTGTTTCAGCACTGAAATCAAATTGTACATCATCTCCATCACAAAGAGCGGCATCAGGTCCGAGTGTGAATACCGGATAACTTTCATAAGAAACTATGATGTCATCTGTTGCTGAACATGGTGCTGTTCCAATTTCAACTGAATAAGTTCCAGCAGATGAAACGTTGAATGAATTTAATGTTGAATTGTCTTGCCACAAAAACGGGCCAGCCTGAGCCGACATATCTAGGTTCAATGTTTCTCCATCACATAATGTGGTGTCATTTCCTAATGTGAAAACAGGTGCAGTATCAAAAACTACATCAACAGTGTCAGTACTGATGCACTGAGTTCCTACGTCAACAAAGTATTGCCCAGCAGCTGTCACATTAAATGTTGCATTTGTAGAAGCATCTTGCCAAACATAAGGTCCGCCAGAAGCTGTCGCATCTAGTAATAAATTGTCTCCTGCACATAAACTAGCATCAGGTCCTAAATCAATCACTGGATAAACATCATACAAAATGTTAATGGTATCGTATCCGATACATGGAGCCGTCCCAATTTCAACAAAGTATTGGCCAGCAGCTGTTACATTGAATGAGTTAGCCGTAGAATTATCTTGCCATAAATATGGACCTGCTTGGGCCGACATATCAAGAATATGAATGTCACCTGTACAAAGAGTAGTATCAATCCCTAAAGAAAATACAGGACCAGTTCCATAGTTCACAACAACAGTATCATATCCCAGACAGGTGCCCGTGCCTACTTCGACAAAATATGTTCCTCCGGTTGTCACATTAAATGTTCCTGCAACCGAATTGTCTTGCCATAAATATGGACCTCCAGATGGAGTTGCATCTAGCAATAAATTATCTCCTGTACAGAGATTCGCATCAGGACCTAAATCAACTGTCGGTGGAGCCACAAATGCAATGTTCACAGTATCAGAACCGGAACAGGCGCCTGAACCTACATCTACATAATACTGACCTGCAGTTGTTACGTTTAAAGTCGCATTTGTACTTCCATCTTGCCATAAGTATGGAGCAGAAGCAGCACTAGCATCAAGAATTGCCGTTTCACCATTACACAATGTTTGATCGGCTCCCAAATCAATAGCTGCCGCCCCAGTATAGGTCACTATAATTGTATCTGTATTTTGACAACCGCCAGCAGGACCTAGGTCAACATAATATGTACCAGCAGTTGTAACATTGAAAGTTGCTGCGGTACTGTTGTCTTGCCAAGTATAAGGTCCAGCAAACCCACTAATATCGAGTAATAAATTTTGTCCGGCACATAGAGTCGTATCAGGGGGTAATACGGGTACAGAAGGTACGGTTCCAATTAGAGTAACGCCATCAATATATGTTGCATTTTGTGTATCGGTAGTGTTTTTTGCAAAAGAAATAAAGTCATAATTCGCAGCCGCCACAAAGGTATGTGTAACCAATTGCCAAGTTTCAGGAGTTGTTAAAGCTACATTCCCAGCATTTCCTCCTCCAGCTCCTGTTCCACCAGGTAAACCATTTGAAAATCCAAAATCAATTCCTGTATTTGTAGCATTGGCTGAAGAATTTAAGTCAGAATGAGAAGCCCAGAACTGAAGTGTATAAGATTGTCCGGCAACAAGTGGGGTACAAATGTATTGTCCAAATCTCTCGTTCCAGCCTCCACCACGAAAGAACCTTACCCATTTACCTCCATCAGGAGATGGGTTATTGATAACATAACTAGGACCTGGACAAGCCGCAGGTGGACTTGCACAATTGTCAGGTGTATGTTGAACGATTGACCAATTTGTAGGAACGACTCCAGTACCTCCGGCACCAGCTTCCATGTCACCATTCATAATCAAATTTTGACTAAATGAATGTGATGCACAAACAAGGACGAAAAGAAATAATAGTTTTTTCAAGGTGGTAGCTTTCTCTTCTATACGTTGAGGAGTATAGAAGTGTTGCTAATTTACCACTAAAAAAGCGAAAAATCTATTTAATCAATAGATTAGTAATTAATTAGTCTTAGAAGTTTTTCTTCGAAACGACCTTTTGGCATGAAGTTTTTCTCTAATTCACCATCAAAAGGTACCGGAGTATCTAAAGAACCTTCGCGCATTACAGGCGCATCAAGATATTCAAAACAGTTTTCAGTAATCCTCGCAGAGATCTCACCTCCTATTCCACCAGTCAAGCAATCTTCGTGAAGGATTATTACTCTTCCTGTTTTTTGGGCAGTTGCATATACCGCATCCATGTCAAGAGGTAACAAAGTTCTGAGATCTAAGATATCAATATCTAGAGCATGAGTTTCAGCAATTTCTCTAGCCCAATGAACTCCCATGCCATAGGTAATTACGGAAGCCTTAGCACCTTCTTGCACCAAGTTTGCTTTACCAATTTCAAGTGTATAATAGTCTTCAGGCACTTCTTCTCTGATAGAACGATATAATCCTTTGTGTTCAAAGAAAACAACAGGATTCGGATCTTCAATTGATGCGGCTAAAAGGCCTTTTGCTTCTGTTGGTGAAGAAGGGTAAACAACTTTTAAGCCGGGAGTATGAGTAAACCACGCCTCATTAGATTGTGAATGAAATGGTCCAGCTGCCGAACCTCCACCTGTCGGCATTCTTACAACAACGTCAGCCTTTTCACCCCATCTATAATGAAGTTTGGCAAGGTTATTAATTATTTGATTGAATCCAACTGTGACAAAATCTGCAAATTGCATTTCCATTACAGCTTTCATTCCGTTAATGGACAAACCTAGGGCCGCACCAACAATGGCAGACTCACAAATCGGAGTATTTCTAACTCTATCTTTTCCGAACTCTTCAACAAAACCTTCAGTGATTTTAAAAACACCTCCGTATTCAGCAATATCCTGACCCATTATTACTAGTTCATCATACTTCTGCATACTTTGACGTAGCCCATCAGAAATGGCATCAACAAATCTTCTTTCGGTTGTCTTGTTGAAATTTGGGGCAGTATAATTCGGAGAATAAGGAGCATAAACATCTGCCAATTCAAAATCAGTGTTTGGAGTCACATTTGGTTCAGCATAGGCTACCTCTAACTCATCCTGGATTTCTTTTTTGATCTTCTTCTTAATCTTTTCGATTTTTGAATCTGTCAATATACCTTCATTCAACAAGAACTTCTCGTAATTAGTCACAGGGTCTTTTGACTCCCACTTATCTTGTAATCCTCCAGGATAATACTTTGTTCCAGAAGCTTCTTCGTGACCCCTCATTCTGAAGGAAACACATTCTAACAAAAATGGTCTTGGCTTCTCTCTCAATGATTCAGCAATTTGCTTAACAGAATGATAAACTTCTAATATGTTATTCCCGTCAATTTGAAAAGCATCCATTCCATAACCCGGTCCCTTATCAATGAACTGCTTACATCTAAATTGCTCATTTGAAGGAGTTGACAATCCCCATTGATTATTCTCAACAGCAAAAATTACGGGAATATCCCAAACTGAAGCTACATTTAAAGCTTCATGAAAATCTCCTTCTGACGCACCTCCGTCTCCTGTTATTGCCAGGGCTACTTTGTTTTCACCTCTCAATTTATGAGCTAATGCGATTCCTGAGCCCAAGGCCAATTGTGGCCCCAAGTGAGAAATCATACCAACTAGGTGATGCTCTTTTGTTCCGAAATGAAATGAACGATCTCTTCCTTTTGTGAAGCCCGTCATTTTACCTTGAAATTGTGCAAACAAATTATTCAAAGGGATATCTCTGGTTGTAAAAATGCCGAGATTTCTATGCATTGGTAAGATATACTCATCAGTGTCTAGTGCCAATGCAATTCCAACTGAGATTGCTTCTTGACCCCAACCTGAAAACCATTTAGATATCTTTCCCTGTCGAAGTAAAATCAACATCTTCTCTTCAATCAACCTTGGTTTTACCAAGGCTAGGTAGATATTTTTTAATTCATCATCTGATAAATCTTTTCTATCAAATTTGATGTCATGTTTTTCAAGAACTGCCATGTTTAACACAATGTTTTATATGCAATTCAAAATTAACAGTTTTTTAAATTGACAGAGCTAAAAACATGATTAGTTATTAACGATAATTCACAGTTAAAATGTGAATCCTAAGAGAAGAAATTTCGAAAACTAGTGACTACCAAGAAAAGAAAGTTTGCTTATTCCATATAAAACATGCTCACAGAAAACGAACCTATTTCACCATTTTTACCTTCAAATTCTCCACTGACATCATAATCATCACCAATTGAATTTTTGCCTGCATGTTTAACCTCCTTGATATTTACTTCTCCATCAACCGCTTCAGAAAACGTAATGATCGAACCAAATGATTTTCCTTCAGCAGTCTCTGGCCCTTGTTGAACTTGAGAAAAGAATCCGAACAACTCTAAGGTAACGTCTCCAATTTTGAATTTCGTTTCATCCGTTATTCCGTCAGATGAATAATTTACGCTCTTATCAGAGTTTGTCTCTTCTATTTCATCATCAAGTGCAATGAAATATTTGGCCGAAGAAGATTCGTCTGAACTTGCACTTGAATTAGAATCTCCTTCTCCACAAGAAAGAATAATAAAAGTTGATAAGAAGAGGTAAATAGCTTTTTTCATCTGCTTTTTTTTTTACGAAGATAATCGTTGAATCAATTTTTCCAAAATTATTCAATTCTCTTATAGTTGAGGCTAATTCCTGCTTGAATATATGGAGCAGAAAAAGAAGTTTTAGTGAAGTCGTTCATTTTCCCATCTAATCGCCATCTTTTGCCTGAGATGTCGAGTTCATAACCTGCTCTAAAATTAAAACTAATGATAGGAAAAGTCAGTCGGAGTTCAAGGTTAGGGTCAAGAGAGAAGACATCATTTTTATAAATAATGAGATTTTGAGAGTTAGATTGTATAAGGTTCGGAACCGTATTATCAGTCAACTCTGTCAGTGCCATTTGACCATAAGTAAAATCAAGACCAAAAGCCGAAGTAAACCATTTGTTTCCTAGAGTATAATATTGCCCCATTCCAAACCTCCATCCCTTCAAATCAAATCTATCTCCATTATTAATTTCAGGAATGTAAGTGAATTGAGTTCTGTATCCCATTGAACCCAATTGATAAAAATCTAAAGCAAAATTATAGGCGACGAACTTATTGGTGAAATTATTGGCTCCTACCCCAGCTAATGCCGAATTCAACCTTTTAATTCCGTTGAAGTATTTATAACCGTAGTAGGCAGAACCGTGGATCTCAAAAATCTCTTCATCCCATTCAAACTGTAATTCTTCGAAAGGTTCATCTTTAACATTTGATACAATAATGAAGGGAAGTGAATTGTAAAAACCATCAATAACGTGATCACCATTTTTGTAGGCTAAATCAATTATGTGAGCAGTTTCTTCTTGTAAATACTTCTCCTCAAGCTCAAGACTTTCGATAATTTCTTTATCAAATTTAAGCAAGCCCGTAGAATAGTATACCGGAATAACCAGTACCTTATTACTCAGGGTTTGATCAATTTCCTGAATTCTATTGGCAATTGAATTCATATAGTGATCATAACACTTTTTGGCGTTTGCATCTTTGTGTAAATGGCATCTTCCGAACTGTCCATAAAACTTACCTGTATCATCAGAACGATAAGCTATTTCAAACTCATCCTTCATAAAGTCTTCACGAATTATTGGAGACCTCACATCTCCCTTCTTCTCAGTCTGATACCATTCTTGACCTACTTTCAAACTTTTAATGATTGAATAATAAATTGTGGAATCTGCTGCTAATTCAACTTTCAGAGAATCTTCATACTTCATTGAAATGTCAATAATGGAATTCATGCTTGACCAAGGATTCACCTCTCCAAATCCGAATGTCGTGTTGTCTTCAATGTAAAAATCATCAACGGTTCCATTCTTATAACTTGATGTTCCCAAAGCAATTATTTGTTCAAAAACCTCACCGCCTACAACCGAATTATCCAATGAATCAACAATGAAATTCAACGCTTTAATTGAAAAGTATGGAAATCGTTCTACATCAATTCCATGAATGTGAATTTTGTTCTGAGGATCAAGTGAATCATTGTACTTTCTCATCTCTTTAAACATATGATAGAATTGCTTATAAAATGAGGTCTTCAAATAAGACATGCTTTCTTTGTCTTCATTATTCACAGCTTCTTCGATTAAGAATCCAACAGCTGGAGACTGTTCAAACAAGAAGTGGTTTACATTTTGTTCTTGATTGAGATAGCGCAAAAGCTTCCACTCTAATTTGGAATTAAAGGTCAAATAATTGTGATTTTCTCCTGTAAAGTACACCCGATAAGAATCGAGCGTATCACCAAAAACTTCAAATTCTTTGAAATCATGAGATTCGACAAGTAATTGAGATGCACTCTCTTGGGCAAAGATTGAGTTGCTCAAGGACATTAATAAAAAGAGAATTGTATTTTTCACTTAGAATAAAGGTACAAAAAAAGCCGTCTTTGCTAAGCAGAGACGGCTTTAAATATATTTAAATGAATTATGCGTCTGTTGACGACATTCCCATTTTTGCTTTTAAGGCAGCTAAGCTATCAGAAGCCTTAACTTCAGCAGATCCTGAATTTAATGCATCATCAATTTCATCATCAACTGATGTGTTTTCTCCAGCAATCTCAGCATAAGATTCAGCTAAAGCTTCGTCTTGAGCTACTTTTTCTTTCATTCTTTCTAACATATCAACTGTGCTTGACGAATCAACACCAGCCAATTGTTTGTTGATTTTCTTAGTAGCTTCAGAAACCTTAGCTCTGGCTCTAAGAGTTTTCAATTCAACTTCGAATTTCTTGATGTTTGATTTTAATTTTTGGATGTTTTTGTCCAATTTATCTACATTCTTTTCGAATTTCACTTGGTCTGCTTTAAGACGAGTTGCTTCATTCGCAGCAGATTCTTTTGAAACCAAACATTCTGAAGCTAATCTATCAGCTTCTTCCATTGAAATTTCTCCTGCTTCAGCTCTCTTTAATAATAAAACCGCTTTCTTTTCATAATCTGCCGCTCTTTCTGCAGATTTTTGTCCATCATTCTTTGAACGAATTGCCAATGCCTTAACTTCAGCCAAAGCCTGTAAAGCAGAACTTAAATCCTTTTTTAAATCACGGATACCTTGTTCCGTCATTTTAATTGGATTCTCTAATTTATCTATCGCTGAATTTGCTTCAGCTTGTCCTATTTTAAATAGTCTTTTAAAAATATTCATTTCTTAATTTTTTAATGTTATTGTTAATTCTTAGTTCTTAGAGTAAGAGATGATCTCATCTGTATACTCACTTAACAGTAAGCTTAAAGAAGTTAAAGAACCTTCTAACTCTTCAAGATCTAATGTCTCAACTTGCAATGTATCTCTAAACAAAACTTTTGTTCCGTCATCATCCATCACAAACGCTCCTGCCACTATATCTCTGTTCTTCATTAATAATTTTTGAGATATATCACCAACATTAGTTTTTAAATCAAATAAATATTGTTCGATAATGATGATAGGATCAGCAACCCCAATCATCAGATTTTGTATTCCATCTTCTAATGACTCAACAACAAATACTTCATTGTCTTTGTCTTCGTGTATAATCGAGTATTCTAGCTCGGTTAAGTAGTCTTTTACTTTATCAAAGTGACTCATAGTGATTTTAATTTTTTTGTTTGTAATCAAATATAGAAATTTATTCATAGCAATATTGCCATGAGAATGGAAAATACTACGGGGGGTAGAAAAATCTCGATAAGCTGTTTTTTTTTGCTAATTTCATGAGCGATTAATAGGATTGTGCTAATTTTCCAATCAATATACTATTATAATTGGATAATTGCTAATATATTTAGATTATTTTTTATGCAGAAAGCAATAATTGCCAAGAATTTTAAGAAGCTTCGTCTATTTAAAAGCCTTAACCAAACTGAATTTGCCGAGCTTTTCGGTATTACGCGTTCAACAGTTGGTTCTTATGAAGAGGCAAGAGCTGAACCTAAGCTCGAGACCCTTTTAAAAGTTGCAGACCATTTTAAGCTGAAGGTGGACGACATTATAAGAAAAGAGCTAACAGTTAATCAAATTGCCAAGTTCGAATATCCATTACCACAAGCAAAAAACTTGGACCAGTTGAATTCGAGAATAGAATCAATAGATAAGCGTTTGAATTCAATTGAAAAATTATTAAAATCTAGAAAATGAATGAGATCATTGCTAAATTAAAGGAATCACTTGATGATAATTTTTTAGTGAAAGCTGAAAAGAGAGGAATCAAGGCGTTAGTTATCGAAGAAGGAATAGATAAGAGAAAAGGAGATTTACTAAGAAGTAAAATCTTTAAGATGGCTCAAGAAAAGATAAATGCCGAAAACTACACTGAGGTTCTGGCATGGGTTGAAGAGGTGAATAAAGTATTATTGAGTAGTAAATCATCAGGAGCCAATAATGAAAGAATATACTTTTCGCCAGGAGAAACCTGTCTAAATGGAATTTTGACTCAAATAAAGTCAGCAAGTCAAGTAATCAAAATATGCTTGTTTACTATCAGTGATGATCGAATTGCTCAAGCATTGATTTCAAAACACCAACAAGGAGTAAGTGTTAAGATCATTACTGACAATGATAAGATCTATGATAAGGGCTCTGATATTACCGAGCTCTTTGAAGCTGGAATTCCAGTAAAAGTAGATGTCACTGATAATCATATGCATCATAAATTTGCAATGTTCGATAAGGACACCACCATAACTGGAAGCTATAACTGGACTCGGAGTGCTGAAAAGTATAATCACGAAAATGTGGTGATAACTGATTCTAAAACAATATTTCAGGCCTTTGACAAAGAGTTCAATGACTTGTGGGATGAACTAATTTTCTATGACGAAATCTAAGTCGAAATTCAAGAAAATATGGAGCTATTTCAGCAGTGGACTATTGATTGTTGTCATAGTAATTCTATTAGTTCCATCATGGCGCGTAAAGTTTCAATCATGGTTTCAGAGCTTTACTTTAACAGAATCTAATTTTTCTGTCCAAACAAACACAGCATTAACTGATGAAGCTAAGAATTGGCAACTATTTGATCTTGACGGAAATCTTTTTGCTTTATCTGATTTCAGTGGCCAACCAATTGTAATTAATTTTTGGGCTACTTGGTGTCCTTCATGTATGGCAGAAATGCCAGAGTTGAGAGATTTAAGAAACGAAGTTGATGATGACATTAAATTCATTGCTGTCACCGAAGAAACACCAGAGGTTATAGAAGATGCAGGAATGTCTGATGATTATGACTTCATTTTTTGTACCCAAACATTTCCTTCATTTTTCGAAGTGAAGGTCTACCCCACTCTGGCAATTGTGAATCCAAAAATGGAACAGATTTATAGACAAGAAGGCGCCACGACATTTGATTCAGAAAAAAATATAAACTTTTTAAACTCCTTGTTGGAAAACTAACCTAATTTTGTGATTTGAATTTTGCAATAATTGACATAGAAACAACTGGTGACAAACCGGTAAATTTTAAGGTAATCGAAATAGCCATTATCAAACATGATGGTAAAAAAGAGCTCGATCGTTACACTTCATTTGTTGATCCGCAAGAAAGAATTAATCCCTTTATTTCAAGACTAACAGGTATTCATGATTCAGATGTTGCTGGAGCACCAAAATTCTTTGAAATCGCTAAGGATATTGTGGAATTCACTAAAGACTGTGTTTTTGTTGCTCACAATGTAAGCTTTGATTACACGGTTATTAGAAGAGAATTTAGACGTCTCGGTTATGACTATCGCCTGCCTCACATGTGTACTGTTCAAACCTCTCGAATTTTGATTCCGGGTCACAAGTCATACGGCTTAAAGAATATCACCAAAGCATTGGGTATTCCACTAAACGGTCATCACAGAGCAATTGCAGACACTGAAGCTACCGCCAAGTTGTTTGAAATGCTGTATGAAAGAGATGAAAAAAATCAATTAGACAATTTCATAAAAAAAGAGATAAACCCTAAAGTTCTCAATCCAAAATTTGATCCTAATCAATTGGATGAGATTCCAAACAAGGTTGGGATTTACAGATTTTTTAATGAACGTGATGAACTCATCTACATTGGTAAGAGCATCCACATTTTAAAAAGAATTGAGCAACACCTCAAGAATACTAAAACGGCAAAGGCACTTGAAATGCGCGAGAGCATAGTTCGTATTGAACACGACTTATTGGGAAGCGAGCTCATAGCACTACTTGAAGAGTCTGCCGCAATTAAAAAGAACCAACCTAGATATAACCGCGCTCAAAAGAATACCACATTTACTCATGGTTTGTATAAACATGAAGATCAAGGTGGATATGTGAATCTTCTTATCAAGAAAAACACGGGAGTTGAGCAACCAATAATGACCTTTACTTCTGTTCAAAACGGAAAAAAGTACTTAGAATTTTGGATGTCAGAATTTGGTCTTTGTCAAAGACTTTGTCATTTACATCCTTCAACTGGAGCTTGTTTCAATTACGGAATCAAGCAATGCGAGGGCGCTTGCATTGGAGAAGAGACGCCAGAATCATACAATCAAAAGATAAATAATCTGTTAAGCGATTTGAATTTCAAATCAGAATCTTTCATAATTACTGACAAAGGTCGAAACTCTAAGGAGTATGGCTTCGTATTAGTATCTGAAGGCATTTATGGTGGATATGGATTCATTCCTAAATACATATTTAAAAGAGGCGTTAAGAATTATAAGAAATTCATTAACCCAAAGGCGAGTAATAGGGATTTTCAATCTATCATTAAGATGCAGCTTCATAAAAATGAAAAGCTTGAAATTCACAGTATAACAGATGCCTAATCACGATACATCCAGTTTAAAGCCTTGGCAAAAGAAGCTGAACGAAATAACATTTGGTTCAGAAACATCTGCAGGAAGATGGTTTGACATCACTCTTTTGATCATTATCGTAATCAGTATTGTAGCGGTAATGCTTGAAAGTATTCCAAGCGACACAATAAGAAACGAATGGGGATTCAGTGCTGAAGGAGAAGAGAATTGGCATTATACATTATTTGTTATAGAATGGTTTGTGACCATCATTTTTACCATTGAATTTATTGCGAGATTGCTTTGCGTAAAAAAACCACTCAAATATATTTTCTCATTTTATGGATTAATTGATCTCATTTCTCTTTTACCTTCATATGTTGGACTTTACTTCACTGGTGCAGAACCTCTGAGAGTATTGCGAAGTGTAAGACTTTTAAGAATATTCAGAATCTTAAAGTTGAGTCAATTTGTTGAAGATTCAAAAGGTTTGACAAGAGCGCTTAAAGCTTCGAAGAACAAGATTGTCGTTTTCTTAATGGCCGTGCTCACCTTAGTGATTATTCTCGGTACTATCATGTACTTAGTTGAAGACGCATCTGCAGGCTTCTCCTCTATTCCTAGATCGATATATTGGGCAGTGGTAACGTTAACAACTGTAGGATATGGTGATATTGCACCTGTCACAGCTCTTGGTCAGTTCATAGCATCTATTGTGATGATTCTTGGTTATGCAATAATTGCTGTACCAACTGGTATTGTTACAAAAGAATTAATGACTGGAGAAAAAGAACCAAAATTAAGTAATTCTGCATGCGGAAGTTGTGGCAAAGACGGACATGAATCGGATTCACAATTCTGCAGACACTGTGGTGAAAAGCTTTAGACCGGTATATTTTTCGCCACTCCTATCTCCCCTTTTCATAATTTTCACTGTTAATAACCGTTGATATCTTATTGATAAGTATCGAAGGATATTTAGGCTAAGGCTTACAATTATTATATTTTTGTATTAAACTATAACTAAAATCGCCGCGATTTGCGGTTGAAAAACTATTCGTATGAATAACTATGGAAAAAAGGCTGAAAATGCCTCTCTTGAATCAATAGGACTTACTCAAATCGATAATGCATTCTGGAATCTGACTCCTGCTGAGTTGGTAGAAGACGTTATTATTAATGGACAAGGTGTACTTACCGATACTGGAGCAATTGCTATCAGAACAGGTGAATTCACTGGACGTTCACCTCAAGATAGATTTATTGTTGCAGACGACAAAACAAACGATCATGTATGGTGGGGAGACATCAACAAGAAGTTTGATGCTGACAAGTTTGACGCTTTGTACAACAGAATGAAAGCTTACTTGACTAACAAAGATGTTTATGTCAGAGATTGCATGGCTTGTGCTGATGATGAATATAGATTAAACTTAAGAGTAGTTACTGAGTTTGCTTGGTCTAATATGTTTGCTTCAAACATGTTCTTGCGTCCAACAGATGAAGAAATTAAAAACTTTACACCTGAATGGCATGTAGTATGCGCACCAGGATTTATGGCAGATGCTGAACTTGACGGTACTCGCCAACATAATTACGCAATTATCAACTTCACTGATAAGATGATTATTATTGGAGGAACAGGATATACGGGAGAAATCAAAAAAGGAATCTTTTCTGTATTGAACTTTGTATTACCAATGGAACGTGATGTATTATCTATGCACTGTTCTTCAAATGTAGGTAAAGATGGAGATACAGCTGTATTCTTTGGTCTTTCAGGAACTGGTAAAACAACTTTATCTTCAGATGAAGACAGAAGATTGATTGGTGATGACGAGCACGGATGGTCTAAAAACGGAGTATTCAACTTTGAAGGTGGATGCTACGCTAAGACAATCGATTTATCAAAAGAAAAAGAACCTCAAATTTGGGATGCAATTAAATTCGGAGCAATCTTAGAGAACATTGGATTCAAAGAAGGAACTTCTACACCAGATTATCATGATTCTTCAATTACTCAAAACACTAGAGTTTCTTACCCAATTGAGCATATCGATAATATCATGGTCCCTTCAAAAGGAGGAATTCCAACAAACATATTCTTTTTAACTGCTGATGCATTTGGAGTTTTACCTCCGATCTCAAAGTTAACTCCAGGTCAGGCAATGTACCATTTCATTTCAGGTTATACTGCGAAGGTAGCAGGAACTGAAGCTGGAATTACTGAACCGGTAACGGCATTTTCTGCTTGTTTCGGAGCGCCATTCTTACCATTACATCCAACAAAATATGCTGAGATGTTAGGAAAGAAAATGGAAGAGAATAATGTGAAAGTTTGGTTAATCAACACTGGGTGGTCTGGTGGAGCTTACGGAACTGGAGAAAGAATTAGCTTGAAATATACTAGAGCAATGATTACTTCAGCTTTAGAAGGAAAACTTGATAACGTAGATTACACAACTCACGACATCTTTGGATTAGCAATGCCTAATACTTGTGATAACGTGCCTTCTGAGATTTTAAATCCAAAGAACACTTGGGCAGATAAATCAGCATATGATGCGAAAGCAAATATTTTAGCCAGTGAATTCGTTAAGAATTTTGAACAATTTGAATCAGCAGCCAACGAAGAAATCATGGCAGCAGCACCTGTTGCTAAGGCAGAAGCTTAATTGATTTAATTACATATATTGATCCCTGCTTCTTATTGAGGCAGGGATTTTTTTATGAAAAGAAAAACTAACATACTTTTCATTTGCTCGGCGAATAAAGACAGATCAAGAACTGCAGAAGATCTCTTTGCTACCCTTCATTCTGATTTAAACTTTGATTCTGCCGGAACAAATGAAAAGATTTGCAGGCAAGAAGACACTCAAGTGGTCTCTGAAGATTTGATTGAATGGGCAGATTCTATTTTTGTGATGGAGAACAAGCACAAGAAGGCCCTAGGTGGCTTCACCAAAAACAAATATCTAAATAAAACGACTGTGCTTGGAATTCAAGATCATTACAAATACAATGATTCAGCTCTTATTGAGTTATTAAAAGAAAAGATGCCGTCTCATTTGAAATGAAATTAAAATCCAACATAACAATATTGCTTTTCTTGGTTCATGCTATTGCTTGGAATCAAAAGGCAGATACCACGATAATTGAGAAACACTTAATAGCTCTCACCAAGACCGATAAAGCGAGAAACCATCTCAATTTGGAGACATTGAATGCGGCAGCACATTACATCTTCAAAGAGTTTGACAAATACGCCGACACCACTTTTTATCAAACGTATGAAGCCAATGGTAAAGAGTACAAAAATGTCATTTGCAGATTTGGGACGAAACATGAAGAGACCACTGTCGTTGGAGCTCACTATGATGTTTGCGGAGATCAAGAGGGAGCTGATGATAATGCTAGCGGAATTGTTGGCCTATTAGAGCTCGCAAGAATGCTTAAAGGACAAGAAGTAGAGACTCAAATTGAAATGGTGGCGTATACTTTAGAAGAGCCTCCTTATTTCAGAACAGAAAAAATGGGAAGCTACATCCATGCAAAATCACTTATTGACACAGATAGAAATGTGAAAGGAATGGTTTGTTTAGAAATGATAGGCTATTATGATTCTGCTAAAAAGTCTCAGCACTACCCGCTTAGATTTCTTTCAATGTTTTATGGCAACAGAGGTGACTTCATAACTGTGGTGAACAAGTTCGGAAAGCACAAATTTGCAAGAAAATTTACCAAGCGCTTTAAGAAAACATCTGAAGTTGAAGCCAAAAAATTCACCGGCCCAAAGGGTTTGCAAGGAATAGATTTTTCAGACCATCTCAATTATTGGAAGTTTGGAATTAGTGCACTCATGATTACGGACACGGCCTTCTATCGTAATATGCATTATCATGAAACTGGTGATAAGATGGAGATTTTAGATTTAAATAAAATGGCTCAGGTAATAGATGCCGTGTTTAAATCTCTGACTCAAAATAAATAAACAATTTACTTCCTCCTCTTCACTCCTCTAACTGCCTCTGTCGTCCAAGGGTCTTCGGGCCATGAGTGTTTCGGATATCTGCTTTTCATGTCTTTCTTGACATCAAAATAAGCGTTTTCCCAAAAGCTTTTTAAGTCGGAGGTAATCTGAACAACCTTATATCCAGGAGACAAAAGATGCATTAGGATTCCGTTCTTGCCCATATTAACCTTCGGCGTATCAGCTAAGCCAAAGCACTCTTGAAGTCTAACGGCTAATATTGGCTCTGATCCATTTGAAGGATAAGCCAATTTAATCTTTGAACCAGATGGTACTTCAATTTTTTGAGGTGCTAAGCTTTCTAATTTGTTCTGAAGTTCAATTGGTAAACTGTATTGCAAAATTTCAAGCAAATCAATCTTCTTAAGAGCTTCAGGCTTCTTGATATTCGTCAAGTAAGGACTCAACCACTCTGCATTCGTTAAAAGCAGTGATTCAGTACTAACGTCTGGCCATCCTTCTTGAGGGTTCCATTTCTTTAAACACATCACTCGATTTTGCCACTGTTCCACCTCTTCAGTCCAATTTAATAGATGCCTTCCTTCTTTTTGAATAGCATCAGTTATGGCTTTCAGTAAATGTGAATCATCAGGATCATCAAGCGGAGTACTTTTGAGAACTATACTTCCTATTCTCATATCTAAAGAAGCTATGAGACCACCTTTTTTCGTATCCCATTTGATCACTTCTTTTTCTTGAATGAGCGGTTGTAAATCGGTTGGATTTAAGGGAGCAGCCATAAAAATTTTCCCTGAACCTTCTCTATCATTAACATGAGCGATTGCCAACCATTGTTCATGTGCCAAATCATCTCTGTGACCTGCCATGGCAAGTCTACCATTCGCCATTTGAAATTGAGCATTGTTTCCGGGTCTAGCACATCCTATTCTCTCAGGATATGCAAATGCAATTAAAAGACCTGTTTCAAAATCATCATGAGGTTCATTATCAGGTTTTAAATCAAAAGTTCTTCTATACTGCTCAGCAATTTTTTCAATTCGGGCTAATTTTCTTCCTCCTACTTTTTCTCTTCTAAATCTTCGTAGAGCTTCTATCCTTAGATTCAAATCTATTCCTGCCTCTTTTGGTAATGGATCCCTTTCTTCAATTATTGCCGCAACATCCGTAGCTAATTCTAGCTGTCCATCTTCTTTTGCTTTGATGAGCATATGGGCAATTCTCGGATGAGTTGGTAATCTATGAAGCTCTTTGCCGTGCTCTGTTATTCTATTATTGTCTAATGCTTCTAGTTCATGAAGTAATTGAGAAGCTTGAGCTACGTGCCCTTTTGGAGGAGGTGTAAGCCATTGCAATTGCATTGGGTCTGCAATTCCCCATTGTGCCATATCGAGTACGAGAGAAGATAAATCAGCCGTCTCAATCTCTGGAATGGTATGTTCTTTCAATCTTGATTGAGTAGCCTTTGTCCACATTCGGTAACAAACTCCTTCACTCAATCTTCCGGCCCTTCCTGCTCTTTGGTCAGCAGAGTCTTTGGATACTTGTACAGTCTCTAACCTTGAGAGACCAGAATTCGGATCAAACCTTGAAGATCTTGAGAATCCAGAATCAATCACAATTTTAATTCCTTCTATCGTCAAACTTGTTTCTGCGATTGATGTTGCTAAAACAACTTTTCGTGCTCCTTCTCTATCCGGCATAATTGCCGCAAACTGCTTATTAGGAGGTAACTGCCCAAAGAGAGGATGAATCTTTATTCCTTTCAATGTTCTTCTAAGAATCTCTTCGCATTTACGAATCTCACCTTGACCTGGGAGAAAGACTAAAGCATCTCCTTCATGTTTGCTTAAAACATTCTTAACCAATCTTGCTGCAAGTTCTGGCAGCATTCTTATTTCGGTTTCACCGGCATATTGAACATCCACTGGGTATTGGCGCCCTTCACTTAAAACAGTTGATGCATTCAACATCTCTGACAGCTCGGTCATATCTAAAGTGGCTGACATCACCATAATCCTTAATTCAGGCCGAAGCACCTGTTGGGCTTCTCTCGTTAGCGCCATTGCAATATCAGCATGGATACTTCTTTCATGAAACTCGTCAAAGATCACCAACCCAACTCCTTCTAGTCCATTATCCTGTTGCAGCATTCTTGTGAGTATGCCTTCAGTCACTACTTCAATTTGTGTTTCTTTACCTACTCTATTTTCAAATCGAATTCTATATCCAACTGACTCACCTACTTCTTCTCCCAACAAATCAGCCATTCTCATGGCTATTGTTTTAGCTGCTAGCCTTCTGGGTTCGAGCATCAAGATCTTTTGACCTTTCAACCAATCGGCATCCATAAGTGTCAAAGGAACAAGTGTAGATTTACCAGCACCAGGAGGAGCTTTAACAATAAGCGTATTAGATGAAATTAGCTGCTGCTGAATTTCAGGAACTACATCTGCTACAGGAAGATCTATGCTTTGATAATTGAATGCCATCTATAAGTCACAAAGCTAAGGTTTATGAAAGTTGAAAGCATAAAAAAGGCCTCAATAAATTGAAGCCTTTTTAGTTTTAATTATTTCTCCCGAATAAGATTGACATTGCCCTGCCCTTCAAATTCGGTTCCGTTAGTGGATAATGCTTTGTAGGTATAGAAGTAAACTCCATCTTTACATTCATTTCCATTTTTATCTGTTCCGTCCCACTGATCATTAATGTTTTCATATTCAAATACTGTGATTCCCCATCTGTTCACAATGACTGCTTCAAATTCTGTGATTGCAGTATTAGGGAAAAAGAAGACATCATTGTTTCCGTCTGTTCCTGGTGTAAATACATTTGGTAATATCAACTTCGGTTGATCAAACACCACTATCACTTTACAAGTCGTATCTGAACATCCGTTTTTATTAAGTGCCACTAAACAAACGTCATAGCTTCCAGAATCTAAATAAGATCTATCAAACTCTTCGTAGTAATCTGTACTCAGTTCCCATCCTCCGTTTGTTTGACCAAAGTGCCAGAAGAAAGTTGTATCGGCATTTGGATTATTTGGATTAGCAAAGTACAATGATTGGTTCACGAAATGAGCATCTAACTGTGCAGTACCTTCGCAAACAAGTGGGTCTAAGAACTGTGGAGAAGTTGTGTTGAACGCCGCCTCTGGATTCAATGAATCTAGTTCAATAAATCCTTCTAAAGTACATCCGTTTGCATCAGTAACAGTCAATTTGTAAAGACTTGGGTTTAACCCTCCCCAAGTTGTGTTTGTAGAAGTTTGAAGAGTATAAACATTTAACCATTCGTAATCGTAATCTGGTGATCCGCCATTGGCAGCACCATAAACTACTCCGTTACCTGATTGGTAGTTAAACACTCTACAATAAGCTGGGTCGTAATCAAATTCAGTGAATGCTAATGCAGGCGGTTCATTGATGGTGAAATCAACTGTCTCAGAACATCCATTCTCATCATTGATGAGTAAAGAATAAGATCCTGCTCCGGCATCTGTAAATTGAAATGCTCCTACTCCATTTCCTCCAGGAGGTGCTGGGTTCCAAAAATAAGCTATCTCGTCATAGTCACCTGTAGCATTATAAACGGTGTCAACATTCACAATTCCTGTCAGCAATCCGTTACAAAGTGGATCGGTAATAGTGAGATCAAGCGACATTTGCTCAGGCTCATCTATGAAGATAGAATCAACAAACGTACAAACATCATCAGTAATGTTAATGTAATACCAACCTGATGTTAGGTTGTTTGCTGTGTTTGAATTTCCGCTATTCACAGCAGTTCCTTGATCATCCGTTAAGGTATAGGTTATCACTCCGGCCCCACCTGAAGTGTTTACTGTGAAAGATCCATCACTAAATCCAAAACAAGTTGGCTCGCTACCGAATGCTACCATGGCACATGAAGCAGAAACTAAGATATCAATACACTCAGTGCTATCGCATCCACCTACTGTTGCAGTGTAACATACTTGATATGTTCCGTCAGCTAATCCCAATGGATCAAATACTCCTGTTGTTGCATTAATACAAGCTCCACAAGAAGCTGACCAAGTTCCTCCGCCGGGAGTTGCAGATAAGTTTTGAGGACCATCTGCAGGCGAATAAGGACCTGCAGGGTTAATGTCCACATCAATAGGTGCCGGCTCGGCTACTGTAACAAATGCCGAATCTTGACATCCGTTTTGATCTGTTACCACTAACCAATAATCATCTCCATCTAAATTTACAATGTCGGGATTGGTGGATCCATTACTCCATAGATAATCATAACCGGGAGTTCCGTTTGATACTAATGAGGTGACTGAACCGTCTCCCCAATCATAACAAGTAACATCAGTTTCAGTGATGTTTAAAGAAGGAGAATCAAACACAGTGATGTCATCTGTGATTGTATCTGTGAAACACTGGTATTCTACAATTAATTCAATAGTGTAAGTTCCTGCATTGTCGTATGTATGAAGTGGGTCTTCTTCACTTGAACTTTCCCCATCACCGAAATCCCAGTCGTATGAAACAACATTACCACCAGATGTAAAAGGAGTAAACTGAATTGAGTCTAAATCACATAATCCGGCAATTGATGTATTAATGTTAGTGAAAGAGATACTGTCGTCAATTGCATTTACACGCGTACCCGCGGCATAAAAGTAAGATTCTGCCCATTGCAAACCGTAAGTATATGCAAGGAATCCGCATCCGGTAGTTGTTAATGTTAAAGAACCAGTATCGATTCCAAAAATGTTGTAAGAGTATTGTGGATCGGCGGGAAGAGCAGTCCAGCCCGTTACAGGCACACCATCCAATTGGACAGTGGCAACATCTGTTGTTCTTGTAATCACGTTACAATAGTTAGTATCTAATCCATTAATCGCAACTGCATAAAAAGTTACAGTGTCTAAATACATTTGTTCGTTAGAATTTAAAATTACCATTGAAGGATCACCTGTTGCTGTCGTACTGCAGTTACCCGTTACCATTGATTGAGTTACAGCCACTGGAAAATTTGTTGTAATCAAAGCAGCCTCAGTAGATAAAACGCCATCATAGTATTCTCCGACATTCAGCACACCACCAACCGGAACACCATCAACCTGAATTGTCGTACCATTCGTTTTGGCAACAACTCTAAATACATTTTCAGATTGATCTTCGGTAAGTGTAATGATATACTCACTTCCCCATGACGGGCAAGGATATGCTACTTCGAATAGAGGATCTGCTGTAGTACTTGTACAACTTCCTAAATAAATCCATTTATGACCGTTATACACAGCAAATTTGTCCGTTCCATTATCCGCTTCAACAGTTGTTCCCGTTAAGTCATTTGCCCCATCAGCAGCCTGTACCATATAAATCTCATTTGGATCTAAGTGAACAGCTATTGGTGTTCCGGCAGGAACCCCTCCCTCAGTAGGGCAAGAAGGAATAATTGTAAAATCAGATGGTTGATCACCCGCTACAACAATAAATTCACTCTGATAAATCGTTTTGTTTTCATAAGTAGTCACCATGTATGAAGAACCTAAAGATGAAACTGGCAACACTACTGATGCCTCTGAACGATAAAGATGAAATGTTGAAGCATAAACAGTAACCGGCACATCAGTTGTCACATGAATCGCTCTTTCAATTACTACTTCAGAGATGGTCAAGTTTGCATCTCCAGGTGGAATTGTAATCGTAGTGACGATATTCGGAACAACATTAAAATTTTGTGTAAAACCAGTTCCTGTTATTTCGATAGTTCCGCTTGCTGCAGTACGGGAAGAAATGTTTATTTCAAAGACTGCACCTGCATTATCGTAAACTTCAGGAAATGCAACAAAGAATTCGACACCTTCATTCGTTAGGTTTTGAGAATATGATTCATTTGAGAATCCAAACAATGTTAAAATTGCAAAAATCAACAGTTTTTTCATAGTTAGATAGTTGGTTAGGTGTAAGATAACCTAATTCGTTTAATACAAGACTGTAATGAAGGAAAAATGGTTGCGTGGGATCTTGAATTCTTAAGAATCTGAATTGGACATTATAAGCGAACTCCTATAACGCAAACATCATCAACCTGTTCGTAATCACCCTTCCACTCTTCAAAAAACTTGTCAAGAATTGCTGACTGGTTTTGCAAAGGCTGATCATTCGAAGAGATTAGTTCATTCTTAAATGGCTTATACTTTAGCTTTTTACCTTTACTTCCTCCAAATTGATCTGCAAATCCATCAGTAAATAGATAGATTGAGTCTTTTTCTTCTAATTGAATGTGATGAGTAGTAAAGGGTTTTCTGAAGTCAAATTGGCCAATTGGCTGCTTGTCTGGTTTAATAGATTCGAATTCACCACCACTTTTTATAATGTAGAGTGCATTGTTCGCTCCGGCATATTCAACCTTTCTATTTTTAACATCAATTTTGCATAAACAGACATCCATTCCGTCTTTAATTCCATCTGGGGAAGTTGCGAACTTTTTGATGACAATATCTGTAACGGCGTCTAAGATTTTTCCGGGATCTGTGATGTTTGCATCATGCACAACATAGCTCAATGCATTCGAACAAATAACACTAACCATAGCACCTGGAACACCATGACCTGTGCAATCAGCTACCGCTACATATACGTGACCTTGAAACTCTTCAAGAAAGTAAAAATCGCCTGCAACAATATCTTTTGGCTTAAAGAATACAAAGCTTTCAGGCAGTAAGTTTTCGAAATCAGTTAAGGGAGGTAATATTGCCGACTGAATTTTCAAGGCGTAGTTTATAGAATCAGTTATATCTGCGTTTTTCTCTTTGATCATTGCAGCCTGAAGTCTAGCTTGCTCCTTTCTTAGCTCTTCTTCTCTTAGAATTCTTCGAGTATAAGGAATTAAGACGAATGCCATTAAGACTATAACACCAATTGCGATTAGGGTTTCATTGAGATACTCCCTTTGAACATCCTCGATAAAGCCAGTGAATTCTACATCAGCCTCTAACAATGCAACAGTCTCCCCTTGGCCGTTCTTAATAGGATAAAAAGCAGACAACCATTCTCCATTTTCAGATTCATAAGAAGGAATACTTGCACCAACATCCATACTATCAAGCAATATTTGCGGATAATTGACATAACTATGTCTGAAATACGGTTCAGGATCTGAAGTGACACCAAATTCAAAAAAGGCTGAATCTTCATTGTAAACCATGGTGTACATTGGTTTCTTTAATTTGTTCACCTCAGCAGCATGCTTCAACTGAGATTGCAGATGATGATAAGTGAAATTCTCATCATTATTAGTGATATCATCTTTGAAGAGATGGTCATCCATCATTTTTTGATGTTCATCTCCATCTATTTGAGTGGCGGCCGTAGCAACAATTGCTTTCAAGCGATCATATTGACGCAGCTCTTGAAGATTCAACTGAGAATAATAGCCAAAGACAATGAAAAAGCCAGTCACTAAAATAATTACAACATAAATTATAAACATAATTCGTGTCGCGACATTCTCTAATATTTTCTTAAACATTGTACTCACTGAGGTGAATTTAAGTAATTCTGATTAAAAAAAGCTTTTTATTGTTGAGAGCGGAGAAAATAAACTTAATCTGTGCTTATCAACTATTTAGATGCAGAGAAGATTAAAGCCTTACACCAATAACGCAGACGTCATCAACCTGCTCGTGAGAACCTTTCCAAGAAAGAAAGGCCTTCTTAAGTTCTTCATTTTGATTCGCGGCCGCAAGATTTGATGTATCTACCAGTTTTTGCTTGAAAGGTTTGTATTTCATTTTCTTGCCTTTCTCTCCACCAAACTGATCTGCATATCCATCCGTAAAAAGATAAAATATATCATTCTCTTCTAGTTGAATGGATTTTGAATTAAATGGTTTTCTATTTAGATATTTTCCAACTGGTTGTTTATCAGCTTTGATTTCTTGAATGGCGGTATCACCTTGTTTTAAATAATATAAACTGTTGTTCGCTCCAGCATATTCAACCTTTCGTGATTTAAGATTAATAGAGCATAAGGCGATATCCATACCATCTTTTACTTCATCTTCACTTTTCTCAAAGGTCTCAATAACAAGATCAGTTACTTTATCAAGTATGAGTGCGGGATCTTTCAGATTAAACTCTCTCACTGCTCGATTTAAAGCATTATGACATACCACTGAAACTAATGCGCCAGGCACTCCGTGTCCTGTGCAGTCAGCCACTGCCAAGAGAACAGTATCCCCTTGAGTTTCCATCCAATAAAAATCTCCAGCAACAATGTCTTTTGGTAAATAGAGCACAAAGTTATTTGGTAATACTTTGTTAATAGTTGATTGCACAGGCAAGATAGCCGCTTGAAGCCTTTTAGCGTAAGAAATACTGTCTGTGATTTCGCGATTCTTTTCCTCAACAATGTGTTTTTGTTTCTCAATTTCAGCTTTGGCTCTTCTTACTCGGTATAATATAAAGACAATCGCAATCAACACCAAACCGGCTAACATGAGAGCGAAAATTAAATAACGATTGTTCTCTTCTTTTAGAGCGATATTGGCCTCTTCTTCTTCAATCTTGGCCTCTTGCGCATCATTAACTGACTGCAACATTTCTAACTCTTTTTCTTTTTGTTCAGATTCAAATTTTGCAGTTAACTCTCTTGTAAACTGGTTATTTCTTTCATCATA
>Ga0316204_10003354_pt1 | contig 32405 bp, 30 predicted proteins | sample 6monrhotite_MG_2_FD_205661 | JGI IMG/M metagenome (GOLD analysis project Ga0316204, IMG submission 205661) | Microbial mat bacterial communities from mineral coupon in-situ incubated in ocean water Damariscotta River, Maine, United States -... | ecosystem: Environmental > Aquatic > Marine >... | reverse complement strand
CTTCCGAAATCAAAACGCCCTAATTATCCTAGGGCGGTAAAAATGAGGATAGGAAAATTTCCAGTGAAACGATCGCAAAAGCGTAAAGAAAACGCTTAAACGAACAGCATTGGAAACGAGTTCAGTATGACGAAATCAATACTATTATTTTAAGCGTCCTGAATAAAATACATGGCTATGTAATTTATTGTTTTGAACATCCAGCAAGACAATAAGCATTTACTAAACTGGATAATAATTACGTGAAGTGATTTAAATGAAGCTGTTATTAAAACAATTTTTACTGGTAACGTTATTGACGTTATTAAGCTCTACCTTTAGTCTTCAAGTGCATGCGCAAAAATCATTATTTGATTTGTCCGCAACTAATTTATTAAGTAACGACAGTGATTTTGTAGATGTTGATGAAGCCTTTAGTTTCGATTTTGTTCAAACCGATAACAAAGTTACCGTTAAATTTAAAATAAAGGAGGGTTATTATCTATATCGTCATCAATTTAAATTTCCTGTTACAAATGCAAAAATATCCCCGGTCATATTGCCTGAGGGTTTAGCGCACGAAGATGAATTTTTTGGCGTTCAACAAGTTTATGAAAACACACTAGTCTTTAATATTGATGTTCTGCAAGCTAGTAAAAATGCCAGTATTAAAATTCGTTATCAAGGGTGTGCTAAAAAAGGCTTATGTTACCCTCCTACAACTAAAAAAATCAGCTTGCCGCTTTTAATTGAAAGTGCACTTGAAAAAGTAACTGAAAAAACATTAACTCCACAGGGCCAAATAAGCACTAGCTCAACTGATGAATTAAGTAATGAACAAGCGGTTTTATCAGCACTAAGTCCAAAAAAATCGTCAACTGATACTGTTACCCAAAAACGAGTGCAAACAAATCAGTCTGTGCAGCCGCCCGCACCAGCAAGTGAACAAAATCGTTTAGCTGACATGCTAAAACAAGACAGTTTATTGTTAACCTTGGTCGCATTTTTCGTTGGTGGCTTGTTATTATCATTCACGCCTTGTGTATTTCCAATGTATCCAATTTTAACCGGCATTATTGTTGGCCAAGGAGAAGGATTAACCACAAAAAGAGCGTTCACTTTATCATTCTTTTATGTGCAAGGTATGGCGATAACTTACACCATTTTAGGTATTGTGGTTGCTTTAGCGGGAGCACAATTTCAGGCAGCATTTCAAGCTCCTATCGTCCTGATTGGCTTAAGTGCTTTATTTATTTTCTTAGCAATGTCGATGTTTGGCGTTTTCAATTTGGCACTACCAAGCAGTTGGCAAAACAAATTAAACAACATTAGTGGCAAACAAAAAGGCGGCTCTGTTGCGGGCGTTGTAATCATGGGTGTTATTTCTGGTTTAGTTGCCTCTCCTTGTACTACAGCACCATTAACTGGCGCGCTTTTGTACATATCTCAAACGGGTAATGTTGTTTTAGGTGCTTCTGCACTATATGCCTTAAGTTTAGGCATGGGCTTACCCTTACTTATTTTAGGGAGTTCTGGCGGTAAGTTATTGCCTAAAGCAGGTAACTGGATGAATATTGTTAAAAATATTTTTGGTTTATTATTATTAGCTGTGCCAATTTTATTATTATCTCGCATTATTCCAGCAATAATGATCGAGTGGTTGTGGGCAATTTTACTACTTGCCAGCGCTAGTTATTTTTATGTTGTTAATCAAAACAGTGCAGAAAATAAAACGAAAGGATTTTGGTATGGTGCGCGTTCACTACTAATTTTTATCGCGCTATTTTTGGGTGCGAATCAAGTGTATAACTTAGTTTTCCCACGAAACCAAATGAATAATATTAATAGTGAACAAATTGCGATATCAAACGATAACGCTTTTAGTAAAGTTGAAAATTTAAAACAATTAATGCAAGCGGTTAAACAAGCTAATGATCAAGGCAAAACCGTCATGGTTGATTTATATGCCGACTGGTGCGTGGCGTGTAAAGAGTTTGAACATTATACCTTCAATGAAACTCAGGTTAAATTAGCACTGCAAAACACAAAACTAATACAAATTGATTTAACTAATTTTGATGCGCCAAACAGCATTGAATTAGTAAAGCATTATAAAATCTTGGGATTACCTTCTATTTTATTTTTTAATCTTCAAGGCCAAGAATTAACTAAAAATAGAGTCACTGGTTTTATGGGACCAGATGATTTTTCAGCGCATGTAAATGCTTTATTCAATAAGAAGTAAAAGTGTTCAACTGATTACCACCATAGATTATATGGTGGTTTCAAATTATTAATAGGTATTAATTAATAAACTTTTTCAACCTTGGTTTTCCAATAACCCCGATCTATTTTTTCTTCAATAAAAGCAAATAAAGAAATTTCAGGTATAGGTTTTGAGAAAAAATAACCTTGAATCAAATCACATTCTAGCTCAGTTAATGCGCGAAGTTGTGCACTTGTTTCAACACCTTCGGCGACAACAGTTAGTCCTAAGCTTTTCACCATAGCAATGGTCGATTTTATAATTTGATAATCAGAATGATTTTCTAACATGCCAAACACAAAACTCTTATCGATCTTAATCACGTCAACTGGCATTTTCTTTAAATAAGCCAAAGAAGAATATCCGGTACCAAAATCATCAATAGCGAAACTGAAGCCTAGTAATTTAAGTTCTTCCATTACCTCTATCGTTACATCAATATCTTTAACTAAGGTTTGCTCGGTTAATTCAAGTTCAAAATAACTTGCAGGTAGATTAAATTCAGCTAATAACTCGATTAAATAAGGAATAAGTTTGCGATCAACGAATTGCCCAGCGGTTAAATTAATAGCTACGGTAATATTGGTTAGGCCTTTAATTTTTAATTCTGTTACCAATTCAAAGCAACGACGGATCACCCAATAACCAAGTTCAATCATATACGCTGATTTTTCTAAAATAGGAATAAAATCTTCTGGCGAAACCATGCCACGTTCAGGGTGATGCCAACGTAACAAAGCTTCAAAGCCGGCAATCTTATTATTTTTTGAGTATATTTGTGGCTGTAAACTTAAACTAAACTGATTTTTTTCGAGCGCTTGTCTTACTTCAGTTTCCAACATAACTTGCTGTGCGACTTTTAAATACATTTCATCTTGATAAATGAAATATTTTGCGCCGCCTTCACTTTTAGCTTCATACATCGCGATATCAGCTTGACGAATTAAATCATCAACTTTAAACGTTGGATCGGCAGTATAAGAAATACCAATACTGGTCGAAATATAAAAGAGATTAGAGCCTATTCTAATGGGCTCTTTAAAGTGTTTTAATATTTTATCTGCAACCAGCTTTGCTTGCCCGATTGAGGAAATTTGATCGAGAAATACAACAAACTCGTCACCACCAAAACGACACACAATATCAATTTTTCTTAAACTTAAACGAATGCGATCAGCGGCTTCAATAAGTAGCCGATCTCCTTCTTCATGACCATGGCTATCATTTACCTTTTTAAAATCATCTAAATCTAAAAATAAAACGGCAATACTGGCATTATTTCGCGCTAAATTAGGTAACGATTTTTTTAATTGGTAGTTAAGCATATTACGATTAGGTAACCCTGTAAGTAAATCGTACATCGCAATATTTTCAAGCTCTTTAGTTTTTTGCTCTACCTCTAAATTTAACTGCTCTAAATCGTAACTTAAGTCCATCGCCGAATTAGCTAAAACATCCAATTCATCAGAAAAAAAGCGTAATCGTTTAAAATTAAGCTTTCGAAACTGTTTAAACTCTTTTTTTGCCAACATAGGTAATGCTTGAGAAAGTGTTAAAAGACGATTCGCAAATGGCGCTGTCATTAAAAATATTATAGATGCGAGAATGATAAAAACAATCGCGATTGATATCAAAAATTGCCGACGATAATTGTCTCCTTCCGTCGTAAAATGAGTAACATCATCAATTAATGCTAAATAAAATTTCGCGTTAGTATTTTGAGATAATGGAAATAAATTAAGTAGATAATTTTTATGATTAAAATTAAAACGTTCACCTTGTCTTTTAGTTTTACCAATATCGATAAAGGTTTGTTTTGTTAAAATTGACTCTAATAAAGTGGGATCAGAGGCAGATATTACTGTTGGCGTATTCGATTTTTCCTGAAAGTTGGTTTCAAAACGTACAATGGCGACATCGCTTTTCAAGGTTAAATGCATTGAATAAAGCATGTCGACCAATGAAGAGGTCATCGCAATAACCGCTAGTTTCCCCTCTTTATTCAGAATTGGGATAACAATTAATTGCAAACAGCTTGTTTGACAATAAACTTCACTTAAAGGCGATTGTTCTTTCATCACCTGAGAAATTTTGTTGCTAATTAGCTTAGGCAGTTCTGTTGAACTATATAAGATTTTTTGTTGTTGATTTACAAACCAGATATTTTCAACATTCAAATGCAATTGCAAAGTATCATATTGACGATTAAGGGCTAGACTAACACTGTCAAAACTATCATTGTTTTTTAAAATCATGTCACTAAACGATTCTAGCCAAGTTCTCAGCTGATTACTCAATAAATTATTGTGTACATCCCAATGTTCTTGTCCTTTTTTTAACGACTCACTCTGAAAGTTTTTAAATTCAGCTTTCAATCGCATTAAAGAAACCGTTGAAAAACTAATACTAATAATTAATAACGTTGTAATTATCAGTATCAGCAATTTAGTTGATACACTTAGAAAATTTTTCTTTTTCATCAGAACCACATCATTAATTGCAATGCCGTTATTTGCCAATAACGTTGATTGTTTTTCATTGGATTAGGTAGTACAACAGGCGTTAATCGAACGCCACCTTCAACCCAATGCTGTTCTAAACGCAATTTGAAATTATTAGATAAGTCGTAAGAAAGCGAAAGAACCAAATCATTTTGAAAAGCAAAATAAGCCGGAATTGTTCCTCCAGAATCTATTTCTAATTGTTTACCTTTTTTATCTTTTTTATTACCATAAAATCTTTCATAACGAGCTAACAAAGTTAAATCTTCATCCAATTTATATCGTGTTTGTAAATAAGCACCTTGGCCTAAATGATCTTGAAAAAACAATGGATGATAGAATCCTTTAGTAACAAATTTTTCTTGATAAATCTCACCACTAAATTCCCACTGTTCCCCTTCATATAGAGCATTCAAGGTGAAAAATTTAAATGAAAATTTGCCATCGGCAAAAAAATCTTGTCCTGCACTTTGGTAACTAAAATCAGAATGGAGCAAAGACAAACCAAAACGCCAAGGAGAAAATGCTGGCCGCCAATAAAAACTCGCCTGTGAATCAAAATCCTGTTTTATATCACCTAAAGCAATGTTACTTAATATGATGTCCTGTTGCTCTTTTGATATTGGCGAAGCACCATAGCTGTAATTAATATCAAAATCGCCATAATCATCGTCGCTATAACTTAATTTAAGTGCTGCACCATCACCGCCAACGGCAATATCACGAAAACCATCAAAGTAAACTGATTGTGGTAATATAATACTCGGGCGAGCAAAAGGAATATCACGCACACTCGAATAGAGCCAATGAACATTTTTAAAACGGCCTAAATATAAATTTGCCTGCCAGTTATTTTTATTCAAAATAGCCCAGTCTAATAGCAAGTAATCAATGCGAGCACCTTTACGATAACGATTACCTCCATCCAGGTAAACTGCTTGAGCTGCAAAACGTAAATTTGAGAGTAATTGAACTGATGTATTTATGCCTAATTCGGTTAATTCACTTGAAGTTGAACCATCATCATTAACAAAGTTACTTCCATTTACGTCAATAATTCCTTGTGACAAAAAACCGTGCCACTGCCAATTACTTAAGGTTAATTCTTCAGCGCTTGCTTGATTAAAATTAAGTAGCAATAAAGAAAAACAAAAAGCTTTATAGATTTTTTTTATAAAATTATTCATCGCAACTACTCATCCTTAATACTGATAATGTGAATGGTATTATTTTTCGGGGCATTTTCAATATAGCCAATAGAGCCCGGCGTTTTCATAACCGCATTAATAAGTGCTTGTACGTTATCCACTACAATTGGAGCACTTCCCATTCCTGAATAAGTTAATTTATTCCAAATGCGGTCAAGTTGATAAGGGAACATTCGCAGAATTTTTTTAGTAAACTTTTGATGTAATTGATGTTTACTTGGTAAAACGAAAACGACTATGGGTGAACCAGAACGCCATAATAATTGACGCATAGAATAAATTCGCCGTAACTGTGAAGTAGTTAGCGAATGAGTTGTGACTGCTGGGTGAGTAATAATATCGATACTATGTGCGTTAAAACTAATAAATAGTAAAACACTAAGTAGCCATATTCTTGAAATATTATTGATAAACATTTCCTTGTTAAATAACTATATAGCCATTTCAATAAAGCGTTATTTTATTGAAATGAAAGATATCAATCAAGCTCAGCAACAATATTAGATTTAAATATTGATAAATATCAAAAAAATTTTATTGCGCTTACTAAACTATAGAAAAAATCTTTAAAATTGCAACTTTATCTGTGGTTTTAATCGTACCCAACAGGTAAGACCTGTATTTTGCTGCTATTTGTTGCGAAAACACTATAATAATCGGCTAAATGTGAAAAATTGTAAATACAGTGCAATTTTCATTGAATTTATTTGGTTTTGTGCAAAGATAGGCACAAAGTCGAAGTTAATAGTGATATACAAACAAATGTCTGCAAAGTTTAACGTTTTAGTGCTTAATGGCCCAAATTTAAATATGCTTGGAAAAAGAGAACCGACTATTTATGGTTCTCAATCATTAAGCGATATTGTTCATGGCTTAGAAATTAAAGCTGAACAATTAGCAATTAAGTTAACGCACTTACAATCAAATGCTGAGGTTGAATTAATTGATGCTATTCATCAATCGTATCAAATAATTGATTTTATTATTATTAATCCAGCCGCATTAACGCATACAAGCATTGCTTTACGTGATGCATTGCTCAGTGTAGACATTCCATTTATTGAAATTCACCTTTCTAATGTTCATGCCCGCGAGAATTTTAGAAAGCACTCTTACTTGTCGGATGTAGCCCAAGGCGTGATTTGCGGCTTAGGTACAAACGGCTATGAATACGCACTATTAGCTGCGCATTCTTTTTTAACAAAATCTAAAGCTTAATAAAGCCTATAATAATTGAACCAACAATAAGGTGTTCCAATGGATATTCGTAAAATCAAAAAGTTAATTGAATTAGTAGAAGAATCTGGCATTAATGAGCTAGAAATCTCTGAAGGTGAAGAGTCGGTGCGTATTTGCCGTGGTGCATCTGTTGTTTCAGCACCCGCTCCAGCACCTATAATGCATACAGCTGCTGCTCCAGCTCCAATTGCAGCATCTGCTCCTGTTGTTGCTGATGCTCCTGCTGCGGTAACTGGTCATCAAGTTCGTTCACCTATGGTTGGCACTTTCTATTCATCAGCTTCACCAGACTCTCCAGCTTTTGCAGAAGTAGGTCAACATGTTAATGCTGGTGATACGTTATGTATTATTGAAGCAATGAAAATGATGAATCAAATTGAAGCAGATAAATCAGGCACAATTAAAGCTATTTTAGCTGAAAATGAAGACGCTATTGAATTTGATCAACCGCTATTCATCATTGAATAAGCCCAACAAATAAGGGTAATTCCATGTTAGATAAAGTTCTTATCGCCAATCGTGGCGAAATTGCATTAAGAATACTTAGAGCTTGTAAAGAGCTAGGTATTAAAACTGTTGCGGTACATTCAACCGCTGACAGAACGTTAAAACACGTATTATTAGCCGATGAAACTATTTGTATTGGTAAGCCCGCAGCAACGGCAAGCTATTTAGATATTCCATCAATTATTACGGCGGCTGAGGTTACCAATTCTGTTGCGATTCATCCTGGTTATGGTTTTTTAGCTGAAAATGCTGATTTTGCCGAACAAGTTGAAAAATCTGGATTTGCATTTATCGGTCCAACGGCTGAAAGTATCCGTTTAATGGGTGATAAAGTTTCAGCGATTAAAGCGATGAAAGCAGCCGGAGTTCCTTGTGTGCCGGGCTCAGATGGTCCACTAACTAGCGACAGTGCAGCAAATTTAGCACATGGTAGACGTATTGGTTATCCAGTGATCATTAAAGCCTCTGGTGGCGGTGGTGGACGCGGAATGCGCGTGGTTCGCCGTGAAGAAGATTTAATTGATTCAATTGAATTAACAAAAACAGAAGCTCGTAATACCTTTAATAACGACATGGTTTACATGGAAAAATTCCTTGAAAACCCTCGTCATGTTGAAATTCAAATATTAGCTGATGGGCAAGGTGGCGCGATCCATTTAGCTGAGCGTGATTGCTCAATGCAGCGTCGTCATCAAAAAGTTGTTGAAGAAGCACCAGCACCAGGGATCACTCCTGAAATGCGCGCTAAAATTGGTGAGCGTTGTTGTAATGCTTGTCTTGAAATCAATTATCGCGGTGCAGGTACATTTGAATTTTTGTATGAAAATGGCGAATTCTATTTCATTGAAATGAATACCCGAATTCAAGTTGAACATCCTGTTTCTGAAATGATCACTGGTGTCGATTTAATAAAAGAACAATTGCGCATTGCAGCTGGTCAGCCGTTATCTTATACCCAAGATGACATTAAAGTATCAGGGCATTCAATTGAATGTCGAATCAATGCGGAAGACCCTCGTACTTTTATTCCTTCGCCGGGTAAAATAACTCGTTTTCACTCGCCGGGTGGTTTAGGTGTTCGTTGGGATTCTCATATTTATGCCGACTATTCAGTGCCTCCCCATTATGATTCCATGATTGGTAAATTAATTACTTGGGGCGATAATCGTGACGTCGCTATTGCACGTATGCGTAATGCGCTAAGTGAATTAGTAGTTGATGGTATTAAAACCAACATAGCCCTTCATAAAGATATTTTAAATGATAAAGGTTTTGTTAACGGCGGCGCTAATATTCATTATTTAGAGCAAAAATTATCTGAAGAAGATTAATTAGCCATCTACATAATCTAAACATTAGCCCTGAATTGTTTCAGGGCTTTTTTATCGCTAGAATGACAATAGATCAAATTTAACAAAGAAAATCATATGACTTCACCCATAGAAAAGCCTATTCCTCCAGCTGATGACGATTGTTGTGGTGGTGGCGCTTGTAATCCTTGCGTATGGGATCATTATTACGCTGAGTTGCAAAAATGGCGCGTTGAACAAGCACGACTAAAAGCAGAGGCGCTTGAAAAACAAAATACTGAAACCGACAACAGTTAATTAAGAAAATTTTTTAACGATCAGTTTTAACAATTATTTTTTATAAATTAAACTACAGTTTTGCCCTCCAAAAGCAAATGAGTTTGACATCGCATATTCAATATTTGTTGTTATTGGATAATTAACGACAAAATTTAAATCGCATTGAGAGTCCTTTTCTCTATAATTCCGCGTTGGTGGCACTTGCTGTTTTTTTAACGCGAGAATAGTAGCAATACTTTCAATAACAGCGCCAGCACCTAAAACATGACCGTGTATTGCCTTCGTCGATGAAACATAAAGCTTATTAGCATGCAGTTGAAACAACTGATGTATAGCTTGCGTTTCAGTTCGGTCATTTTGAATAGTCGCTGATCCATGTGCGTTAATATAATTTATTTGCTCGGTTTGAATTTGGGCATCTTGCAATGCTGCATTCATCGAATTTTGTGCTCCTTGCGCTAAGGGCTGAACAATATTATGCGCATCGCTGCTCATCCCAACACCAACCAATTCAGCGTGAATTACTGCTTTACGTTTGTCTGCATGCTCTTTCGTTTCAAGAATTAAACATCCTGCTCCCTCTCCAATAACTAAACCACTACGATCACCTGAAAATGGTCGACAGGTGTCGTTTGATAACACGCGTAAACCTTCCCACGTATGAAAATTACCCAGTGTAATACAAGCTTCTGCACCACCAACAATAGCAACATCAACCATGCCAGTTCTTAACATCAATGCTGCCATTGCAATCGCATGTCCAGAAGACGCACAGGCTGAAGAAGTAGCAAAAGAAGGACCAGTAATGCCATATTTCATCGATATTTGACTACTTGCAGCACTGGGTAATAGTTTCGGCACGGTAAAAGGATGCGGGCGTTTTTTATGTTGGGTGTAGTATTGCTGATATGCTTGTTCAATTGTTTCTTGGCCACCGATACTGCTACCAAAAACCACACAGCTACGTGCCGCTATATTCGGCGAAAATTTAATACCCGCATGAATAACCGCTTCTTCACTAGCTAATAAAGCAAATTGCGCATAACGGTCTAACTGTTTTAATTGTACTTTATTGAAATGTTCTGCTGGATGATACTTTTTAACTTCAGCGGCGATATTAGTGGTTAATTCACTCGGATCAAATAAAGTAATAGGCGCAATATTAAGGCAATCTTTTGACGAACCTGTAAATAAAGATGCGCTAAACTGGGCGAGATTATTTCCAGCCGCAGAAATACAGCCCATACCAGTAACAACAATACTTTTATTCATAATGATTTGTCATCACTCAAAATTATACTTTTGGCTTACACAGCGAAGTTACTAGAATAACAACATCTTCTAAACTTTGTAATGAAAAACCTTGCTCAACAAGATCTGCTTCTGGCGGAATAGTTATGTCGAAATGCTCTTCCAGATCAAAAATAATTTCCACGAGTGATAACGAATCAATACCAATGCTAGCAAAAGTATCTTTTGGCGATAAGTTAGTTAAATCAGCCTCGGTGTATTCTTTTAAAATAGGTAAAATTTGCGCTTTAATGTCAGTCATTCTCTAATTTCTCTCATTCTTTTTCTTGCTATCAATAGTTTTTCAGCGCTAATAATGGCATAACTTGAAAATAACAAACAAAGTATCATAAACCAATACGGGTATTGCTGGTAAATGGTTACAATATTAGCCAATGCCACTGTTGTAATTGATGTACCTATTTTTGATGGCGGAATAACTGAGTCGGTTATAACTCTGCCACTGGCATCAATAACGGCACTATTTCCATTATTGGTAACACGTACCAAAGGAATTCGATATTCAACGGTGCGAAAAAGTGACAAGGCGAAATGCACTTTTCTACCTGCAGTATCACCAAACCAGGCATCATCAACGGTATTGATTAATATATCACTATGTTGTTCAATGCCCTTTGCTACAAGCTTAGTAAATACAGCTTCATAGCAAATTAAAGGCATAATATGCACCTGTTGGTTTTGCTGTGTTAATACTAATAATTTATTACCACTGCCCGCTTTATAATGAGGCGCATTAGGGAAAAGCGTTCGCAAAAATGGAAATTGTTTTTCAAAGGGTAAATATTCCCCAAAGGGCAACAACACCTTTTTATGATATTGCTGAATAGCTTCATTAGCTTGAATTAATTCAATACCATTATAATAACTAATTTGTTCGCTTAACTGCTCACCGTTAAAATCAATACTGGTGAGCAGTGTTGCTTTGTTATTGCGCGCCTGATCAAATATTATTTTATCCTCAGGAAATTTTCGATAGGAAATAGGAAGCGGAATTTCAGGTAATACAATTAGCTGAACTTCATCTTTATCGCTGACGGCTTTCATTAAGTGTAATAATTGCTGCTGGTGTTGTTGCCAATCATCACGCGTTCGCAAATTTACCGAAAAGTTAGGCTGCACCATAGCTATAGTTAATGACTTTTTCGCCGACTCTTTTAGCTGCTCAGAAACGTTATTCATGGTAAAATAGCCAAAAAGCCAATTTCCACAGCACAAAAGCAATGCGATCATAATAAATGTTGCACTTTTAGCTTTATCCGTTTTAAAAGTAACGAAAGCGGCAGCCAATAAAAAATTTACCCAATGAATAACAAAAAACACCAAAGCAACACCGCCAATTGAGGCAAGTTGAATTTGCTTGGGTAATAAATAAAGCGCGTGAGCTAAATTTCCCGGCAATAAATGAGGTATAAAATTAATTAAAGCAGTAACAAAAATAGCTGATTTTAGCGTACCAAAAATTGACGTTCCCCAGTGATAACGACTATGCAGCCAAGTTACTATGGCGTAAGGAAGTGCCGAAAATAAACAAAAAAGAAATACAAAAGGAATAACGATATTAAACGGGCTGTGGGTAATTTGTGCTAATCCCTCAACTACCCACCAAATACTTACCATCCAGCCTAATGTTCCGGCAAGCAAGCCCAACATAAAAGCAGAGCGTTGTTGCTGGTTGTGCAATGTAATAATAACGGGAACTAACGCAAACCAAGCAACAAAACCATAACCACCGCTCGGGAAAGCTAAATAAAATAATACAACAGTGAGAAAAACGAGTAACAACGCTTGAATGGATTGGATCTTTGGGGCGTGCTTAGTAACAGACAAGCGCTATTTCTTTTTTTGCCAAGCAAAAAAACTGATAACGATAAAAAGTAGAACATTTAATAGCGGTTGTAAAAAAGGTACTGAAGAGCCAGAGCCGCCACCGCCACCTCCACCACCTCCACCGCCAGCTTCAACGGAAAAAGAGCAAAGCAGTAATACACTTATACCGACTATAAATAAAAGACTCGCACGCATTATTGTTTTCTTATTATTGAGTAGCAGCTACAACGACAAGCTTTACTTTTTTGTTTGATCATTAAAGTTGCCAAAACGTGTAGTTAAAATTTATATTTAGACAAGGCTAAACCATAAAAAATAAGTATTGCGCTGATAAAATTAGCCAACTGCCAAAAATACAAATGAAAAAAAGTAAAATGGTTATCCACCTGTTTTACCAAATGGAATAAGTGAGTGATTCTAATCGTGTTTTCAATTTGGATCAATAAAGTAGCGACAATCACACATATTAATTTTTTTCGCCACGGCAAAGATAAAGATAAAAATGCCGCGGTTAAGGTAGCTATTAGTGATAAACCTGTGCACGAACGATCAACATAAATAAAACGTAGTGAATCGCTGTGGATAATTTTATTACCATCTACTAACCACTGCGATGAATAAAAACTATAAATAAAACCACTCAATTTAGCTAAACCATGCTCAATAATATTAATCGTTATCGTTGTGGTTTCTATTTGCCATACTGCTATTTGCAACAACAAAGTCCAAAACAAAAAGCGATAAAAAAAATGCGGGTTAATTATTTGCTGTATTGTTGTATTCATTTACTCATTTCAAGCAAATTTTTAATCAGCTTATTAATACCTTGAGCGGCTTCAGCAATATTTCCGGCAAGCATATAAGCAGGCGTTGAAATCACTTTATTATTAACATCAATTACAATATCGTCAACGGAGCAATTTACATGCTGTAATCCCATTGTTGTTAATTGCGCCGCAATATCCGTGTCGGTACCTATCGTGCCTTTGCTATTTTTACCATAAACTAAGGCAATCATCGCGGGTGCAATACAAATATATCCTGCCGGTTTGTTTGCCTTAGCAAAAGCTTGGCAAGCAGCTAAAACATCCTTTTGTACTGTGCAATTTTCACTATTAATGGCAAAATCACATAAGTTTTTTGCTGCGCCAAAGCCACCTGGTAACACTAAGGCGTCAAATTCATCAACCACTAATTCGGTAATATCTTCTATATCGCCGCGAGCAATTCGAGCCGACTCAACTAAAACATTTCGCGATTGCGACTCATCTACTTCGCCAGTTAAGTGATTAACTACATGATATTGCTTAATGTTAGGTGCAAAACAGCGATATTGTGCACCGTTTTGATTTATGGCTAACATTGTTAATACACTTTCATGAATTTCACTGCCGTCGTAAACGCCACAACCACTAAGAATTATTGCTATTTTTTTCATTTCAATGTTTCCCTATTTTCAGCATTTAAATGCGATTATTTCAATTGGTGCAACCATGTTATTTTCAATGTTTTGGCGCAAGTTAATTAACTTTTCGTTCGTCGATGCCTGCATTAAGGTATGTAAGCCTAATGCGGGTAAGCTTCCGTTAACCTTGTTTGCTGCACTTATCTGTAGAAAATAATCAATTGCAAAATCGCGTCGATTATTGATAGTTATTACTTTAAATCCAGCGGATAATAAATGCATCTTATATTCATCAATACTTGTTAAATAGCTATTATTATTGAGAGTAGCCCAAGGAACAGGATAAATTATATCGCCAGTGTTTTGCTGCATCACATCATAAATACCAAACAATGAATTGGGTTTAAGCACACGATAAATTTCACTAAACAACTGTTTTTTATCTTCCACATTCATGCCTACATGCATCATATAGGCACCATTAAAATGGGCTTCTTCAAACGGTAAATTTAAGGCACTTGCTTGTTTTAACTTAACCTTGTTCGATAAACCGAGCCAGTTTGAAAGCTCATTGCCCGTTTCGATATATTCCGGAGTTAAATCAATACCAGTGACTAGACTTTGATAAGTATTAGCAACAAAACGCGCTGCACCACCTAACCCACAACCAACATCAAGAATGCTTTGTTGAGGTTTTAAATGTAATTGTGCCAAAAAATGTTTGCTGGCTTTACGACCACCAATATGAAATTCATCAACAGGTGCTAAATCTTCAATTGATAGTTCTGAGATGTTTTTACCTTGCTTTTGTAATGCATCTTTAATTGATATTAATAAGTGCCCATGTTGATAATGTTCAGCAATTTCATCTTCATCAATTTGTTTTCTGTGCATACAACTACTCCACAACTTTCAAAAACCAACATTCAACTTAGCATAACTTATCTTTACTAATATCGTTAAAGCATTAAAATAAAGGGGCTTCATCTTCAGCTTTGCATTTTAGGATATTTAATGACAAATTCAACCAGCCATTGGTCTACGCTTTATAAAAATATTAACCTTGCCACAATGGCAGGTAAAGATTATGGCATTATTGAAAATGCAGCACTTGCCATTTCTGACAATACAATTGCTTGGCTTGGTAAAGAGAGTGAATTACCTGCGTTTTCTCAAGAGTCAGTTGAAATTATCGATGGTAAAAATCAATGGCTAACGCCCGGTTTAATCGATTGTCATACCCATATAATCTATGGTGGCGATCGCGCTAACGAATTTGAATTACGCCTACAAGGCGCGAGTTATGAAGAAATAGCACAAAATGGCGGCGGCATTGTTTCTACGGTTAATGCTACACGCGCAGCCAGTGAAGATGAATTATTTAAAAGCGCATTAAAACGTTTAACTGCAATGCATCAACAAGGTGTTACTACCTTAGAAATTAAATCCGGCTATGGGTTAAATATCGAAACCGAGTTGAAAATGCTAACCGTTGCGACCAAATTAGCGCAGACTTTACCAGTAACAATTAAACGGACATTTCTAGGGGCGCATGCACTGCCCACTGAATTTAAAGATAACGCCGATGGCTATATTGATTTAGTAGTTAATGAAATGCTCCCACAAGTAAGTAAGCTAGGTTTAGCTGACAGTGTTGATGTTTTTTGCGAAGGTATCGGCTTTAACTTGGCACAAACTGAGCGAGTGTTTAAAGCGGCCAAACAATACCATTTACCCATTAAAGTACACGCCGAACAATTATCTGATTTAGGCGGTACTGAACTAGCAGCGCAATACCAAGCTTTGTCGTCTGAACATTTAGAGTTTTTATCCGAATCTGGTGTAAGAGCTATGGCGCAAGCAAATATGACCGCGGTGTTATTACCAGGTGCATTTTATTTTATTCGTGAAACTCAACTCCCTCCTATTGAATTATTACGCAAACACAATGTTGCCATGGCTATTGCCACCGATGCTAATCCGGGTTCATCACCAATTCATTCGATACAGTTAATGTTAAACATGGCTTGTACATTATTTAGATTAACACCGTTAGAAGCATTACAAGGCGTTACCTGTAATGCCGCTAAAGCATTAGGAATATCTGAACACAGTGGCAGTTTGAAGATAGGTTTTGATGCCGACTTAGCTATTTGGGATATTCAACAGCCTGCTGAATTATGCTATCAATTTGGGGTTAATCCATTAACTGCACTAATAAAACAAGGTAAACGAGTTATCTAACGACTCGACTAAAGATACTGGATATACCTGTACAATAAACATAAGATTAAGTACTCTAGCAATAAGATAAAAATGGTTTATTAGTGATTTTTCATCAATTTTAAATCATTCAACAATAGGCATTAAATGGATAGTTCTTGCTCGCACCATATATTATTAAACAAAGAAAATACTTGGCTTAAATTTGCTTTAGTTTTCTTAGTGTTGTTATCTTTCCCCAGTGTTGCGGCTGATCAGTTTTCTTTTATCGAATATAACCTTGCCTTTGTGTTAGGTTTAAGCCTCCCTATCCTCGTTATTGCCGTATTACTACAAAAAAAAATATCAATTAACTGGGGCTTTCCAGCATTTATTACACTAACCGTTTTATTGTTGTTTTATTCGATTTCTAAGTTTTCGAATCTACAATCCCTTTGGTCATTAACTGCTGCAGTGTTATTTTTAGCCAGTATTTACTTATGGCCATTTTTTAATGCTACAGAAGCATTAGAAAAACATAAAAAAATCTTAGTTTCTAGCATTATAATAACCGCGATTAGTTTTATAGTTACCCTCTGGTTTATACCTAAAATTGATGCTTATTTAACTTGGCTAATTGCTAGTATAATAATTTTAATATGTGCACTAGTTCGCATAACAAAATTATTTAACGATCCCAATCAACATATTAGTCGCATTGTTATTCAATGGATACTAGCAAGTATGTTTAGTATCAGCGTTTATTTATGGTTAAACACAAAACTCAATACAAACCTTTTAGTTATCGCCTGTGTTCTCACCTATTTAACAACACTTATTAATGGATGTTGGTTATTGGTACAACAAATTTACAGAGAGCTATCATCCAACTCTGAAATAAAAATTGAAAAAGTCAACGCGAGTGATTTATTTGCTTATACACATGATCCCGCAACAAATTTACCTTCTTATCAGCATGCCATTAAACAATTTGAACAAGTATTACAGAGTAATCAAAAACCTCACTATGCCGCTGTTGTCTTTCAACCTGTTAATTTCAGCCAAGTAAATTCAATATTAGGTCATCACAATTCAGATGTTTTATTATTACAACTTGCTTTCTGTTTGCAAGAAAGAGCCGCGACTCATCATGACTTAGTTAACTTTGAAACAAACCAACCTGCTATTCGTTTAGCACGATTACAGGGCTTACGTTTTTTGGTTATTCTTGATTTAAGTGATAATCATCATCCAGAACAAAGCGTTATTAATGATCTTTGCAAAAAGCTTGCATCAGCAGTACCTGAAGCCCTTAGTTTTAAAAGTTTTTCTCTTAATTTTGAATTAGCTTTTGGCGTATCTATAACCAATGAACATAGTGAAAATGTTGGGCGATTAATTGCTCATGCCGAAGACGCATTACTTTTAGCACAAAATAAAAAGCAGATGATTAATTATTTTGATTCAAGCCATTTACTATATACCGACAAACAGCTGGCCAAAATGGAATCATTAAAATCATGTATTATCAATGAACAGCTAGAATGGTATGTTCAACCTCAAATTAACTTGAGGAGTAAACGTGTAATAGGTTTTTCCTTATCCGCTAATTGGCAACCCGATCTAAACAATAAAGCTAAACTGACGTTATCTGAATTTATTAACACCGCTGAATTAAGTGGTGATATTTATTTACTTGCTCGCCAAATGATCACGCAAGCTTTTAAATTATTATTTACTTTGCATCAAAGTGGCAATTACCAACACGTATCGGTAAACCTTTCAAGCAAACATTTGTTAGAGCCTGATTTAATTAATTTTATTGAGAGCCAGAAAGAGAGATACAATATTCCAACAAAATATTTAGTCATTGAATTAAGTGAAGAGCTTATTTTTTCTGAAAATATCGATGTTAAAAATTTCACTGATCAACTTAAAGCATTAGATATTGGTATATCAATCGCCAACTTTTCGGGCAGTTATGATGCGTTACGTTTTTTAAGAAAAGCATTAGTCTGTAGAATAAAAATTAGTTGTCAGCCATTAATTGATCATGCGGAAATGGCAACAGACAAAGCGATTATCAATGCATTAATTAACCTTGCCAGTACCATGAGAATACCTTTAGTCGGTGCCGATATTGATAATAAATTTATTGAACAATCATTTTCAGCAATGGGTGGTGAATTAGCTCAAGGAAAAGTGATAGCCGCGAGCGTTTTTCCTGAAAAAATTATGACTTGGTTAACGTCATGGTATAAACAATATCCTGAAGCAAATCCAAAAAATTAAGATTTTTCTAAAGTTCACTGTCTTGACTATATTTGGATAAGTTAAAAATTTTAATTTAAGATTAAATTATTCAATATCTAATGGCTCTGGTGATAGAATTATACCAGTGTTATCAGCGTAAATATGATCATCAGGTAAAAAAGTCACACCTGCAAAATTTATCGCTAAATCACTTTCGCCAACCTCACTATCAGGCGCTCCTACAGGAATAGAAACCAACGTTTGAATACCTAACTCTAACTCCTCAAGTGCATCGACATCGCGAACACTGCCATAGCAAATAATACCTTCCCAACCATTTTTTACTGCCGCATTAGCAATTTTAAAATCAATTAAGGCACGGCGAGTTGAACCACCACCGTCAATAACTAACACTTTACCTTCGCCTTCAGTCGCAACGATTTGGCTAATTATGCCATTGGATTCAAAACACTTAACCGTGACAACTTTGCCTCCAAATGAACTACGGCCACCATAATTACTAAAGATAGGTTCAACAACATCAATTAAATCCGCATAAATATCACAAAGTTCAGATGTATTATATTCCATGTTTTTCCCTTAAGATGTCGTTATCGTTGATATTGAAAGCAAGTCTACTAAGCATTTAGTATATACCCATTACACTTGAATATGCTAGTTTCCACTGGACTAAAGTCTTTTCTATGCCTTAGTCTATAATGAATTTAAATAGTCACATTTAGGAAAATTGACTCTTGTAATAAATTGTGAAAAGTTCTTTAATATAATCAATAAAAATACCAAGCAAAATTCCACAAACTCACGTGGAAAAGATATACCAGCTTTTTTTGGGATAATCGATGACCGAACAGTTGCTCGCGCAAAGATATTTATTTTCTATTGAAACCCTTGTTTTTGGTTTACTAACTTTGTGGTTATGGCTTTATTTTAGAGGTTTTGGCCGTCAATATGTAAAATATTGGATGTATAGTTTATTAGCTCTCACTTTTAGCTATTTAAGCATGTCGATAAATGAATACCTCGTTCAATTATACTCAGAATCAATTTTTCAATTATTTTTAAGTACCATCGAACAATTAAGTATCTACACTTTTTTATTATTACTCTTTGTTGGTGTTTACAACGCGATTAAAAATACCGATATACCTCCAAGTAGATTCTTATTTTTTTTCCTATCTATTTTATTAATTACTGCATTAACTCCATTAACTTACTTTATTAATGACGTTAACGTTTTTAATCATTTTTATATTTCAGTCAGCTTACAAAATTTTATTTTTGGCTGCTGCTTTTTATCATTAAGTTTGTATTTACTTACTTCGCCAAAAAAGCACTTTTCTAGCATTACCTTAATGATTTACGCAATGCTCCTTGGTGTAAGATATCTATTTTATTCATTCGCCTCAATTTTGCTTACACAACATGATTTTATTCAAAGCAGCCACTTCTTCCTTATTTATTTCGATGCTGGCGCACATACAGTATTAGCTTTTATTATGCTTATTTGGATGCAAAGCTCCGAACGCTTTACTGCAATAAATGCAATTAGGAGAGCGCGTTATTTAGGACAACATGATTCCTTAACAGGTGCTTTAAACAGGGAACAAGCAATCGAAAAATTGGAAACAGATATGCTTGAAACCGTCACCTCGCAAACCAAGCTATGTATTTGTTTACTCGACATGAAACGTTTTAAATTTATTAATGATACTTATGGTTTAAAAGCGGGTGATTATATTTTAGGTGAAATAGCTAACCGGCTTTCAACCAGTATATTAATGCCTAAAGTTGTTGGACGCCTTAGCGGAGATTCATTTTTGTTTGTGATCGAAATAGCGCTTTTACAAAATATGAAAACCAGCTTAGAACATATTCATCAATTAATTGCGAGGCCATATAATTTTAATAATCAAGATATTTCTGTAACCTGTAGTATAGGTTATTGCTACTATCCAGAACATGCAGATGTAGCTGAAGATTTACTGCAAAAAGCAAACTTAGCGTTGCATCATGCTGAGAGCAACTTGTTAGAAAGTGTATTGTTTCAAAAGAACATGCAAGAAGACGGCAGAAAGTTATTAAAAGTAGAAAAATCAATTCAACTTGCCTTTGAAAATGAGGAATTTGTTTTATACTTTCAACCGCAATTAAACCTTATCACTAACCGTCTTGAAGGCGTTGAAGCGCTTATTCGGTGGCAACATTCAGAACATGGCATATTAACGCCAGATAAATTTTTAGGTGACATTGAAAAGCTTGGTTTAAGCAGTAAACTTGATAATTATGTATTAGAACACGCTTGCCAAGCAATCGCTCGTTGGCATAAATTATACCAACGCCGTGTAACTGTTGCCATTAATATGACGGCAGTTGAGTTTCAAGATCCTAAACTGATCAGCAAAATACAAACGCTATTATTTAAATACGATATCCCGCCCAAATATATTGATTTAGAAATTACTGAAAACGTAGTCATGACTGATATTAAAACAGCAATGAATACCATAGTGAGTTTACAAAATATGGGCATAAAAGTTTCCATTGACGATTTTGGTACTGGTTATTCCTCCTTAGCTTATTTACGCGATTTACCCATTGATAAAATAAAAATTGATCGTAGCTTTATTACTGACGTCGCTATTAACGATTCCGACTTTACCATTGTAAAATCGATGATTGAGCTATCCCATGGACTTGGTAAAAGGGTATTAGCTGAGGGTGTTGAACAATCAACACAATTAGATCTACTGCGAAATATTGGATGTGATGTTGTACAAGGTTATTTTATTAGTAAGCCTATTCCAGAAGCCGCATTAGGCAAGTATTTAAAGCGAAGATAATTTTATTTAGATGATAATTAACGATTATTGATTTCTTTTTCTATACTTAATAATTAGTTATTAATTACTATTTAAAAGGCTGTCTTTATGTTGATCAAATACAAACTTTTAGCAAATGCGTTAATCATTATTTTAAGCATGTTATTTATGTTCATCCTGCTTTCATACGCCTCTAATTCTTTTCAAAACGATATTAAAATAGCTAAAAACATAGGTAATATTCAATCTTCAGTTTTAGAATTACGTCGTGATGAAAAAGATTTCCTTGCTCGAAAAAACCTTAAGTATCAAGCCCAATTTGACAAAAAAGAAAAAAACTTGAAAGTAAAATAGACAATCTATCTAAAAATTTGAATTCTATTGGTTTACAACTTAATGAAGTGAATAATTTAAAAAAAATTATAAAACAATACCACCAACACTTTACTGCGCTAGTTGATGCCCAAAAAATTATCGGATTAACACCTAAAGAAGGTTTGTATGGTTCTTTGAGAACAGCGGTACATAATGTTGAAGACTTAATTGGCACTCAAAACTACCAAATTTTAAGCGGCATGTTACAACTGCGCCGAAATGAAAAAGATTTTATGCTACGGGTTGATGAAAAATATGTTACCAAATTTAATGATAATATAGTTAATTTGGCTAACACCCTAACAGCAAGTTCCCTTGCCAATAAAGGCGACATTCAAAACTTACTCAACACTTACCAAACAGCATTTGATGATTTAGTGGCACAACAAAAAGTGATTGGATTTGATCAAAATAAAGGCCTTCAAGGAGAGATGAGAGAAACAATCCACAAAGTAGATGCGATTTTAAAAACGTTACAAACAAAAACGGATAAAGAAGTAACAGCATATGCACAATTTATAGATACCCTATCTTATACTATTATTATTATCGTTTTAGCCATTGCCTTATCTGTTGCTTGGTTTGTTGGAAAAAATATTCTCACCGGTATTTTAACCTTAAAAAATACCATGACAAAAGTTGCAGACACTAATGATTTAACCCTACAGGTTAATACCCAAAGTAAAGACGAATTAGCCGATATGGCAAACGCCTTTAATATAATGCTAACAAATTTTCGTAATTTAATTGTCGAAGTAAACGGTTCAGTTAAAGCAGTAAACACAGCCACTGGTACACTCTCTGAAAATATTCACACCTCGAACCAAGGTGTTGATGCCCAAATGCAAGAAACAGACATGGTGGCGACAGCGGTAACTGAAATGGTGGCTACAGTTGAAGAAATTGCCAATAACACCCATGAAGCAGCCAACAAGGCTGAAGCAACAAACAAAAATGCCGAGCAGGGTAAAGTAGGTGTTGACGGCACAATACAGCAAATTGAATTGTTATCACAAAAACTAATTGAGTCTGAAGAAGTTGTGCAAGAACTAGAAAAAGACAGTCAAACGATTGGTTCTGTTCTCGATGTTATACGCGGTATTGCAGAGCAAACCAATTTACTTGCCTTAAATGCAGCCATAGAAGCAGCACGAGCGGGTGAACAAGGCCGAGGTTTTGCTGTGGTAGCTGATGAAGTAAGAACCTTAGCGAGTAGAACACAAGATTCCACCCAAGAAATCGAAACTATTATAAATTCATTACAAGGACGCACTACGAATATAGTAACTTTAATGGCTAATTGCCGAACCCAAGGAGAAGAAAGTGCAACTCAGGCGACATCAGCGGGTGAAAAATTAGAAGAAATCAATAATGATGTGATCACTATAATGGAGATGAACACCGCGATTGCCGCTGCAATACAGGAACAAACAACGGTTGCAGCAGAAGTTAATAAACATGTGGTGTTGATCAGAGATGTTGCTGAACAAGCGGGGAAATCTTCGATTCAAAATGGACACATGAGTGAAGAATTATCGCAACAGGCTGAAATGCTACATAACGAGGTTAGTCGATTTGTAATTTAAGAACTCAGGTTGAGTTATACCAGTTTCATTAATTAAGTGATCAATTTTATACGTAGGAAAAAGTGACAAATACAAGGCATTTATTTTGATAACTAGTTGTTCTAATTATTAAATAAATAACGCAGTAGTTGGTGATTTTAACAAGTAGAAATGATCACATAGTTAGTGAGATTGGTATTAGATATGTGTCGGCCGACAAAACCTGCAGGCCGACACAAACGGTACTTTCACAGAAACAAAAAATTAAAGAATAAAACGACTTAAATCTTCATTTTGTATTACTTCAGACAATTTACCATTAACATAATCAGCATTGATTATAATTGTTTCACCCGTTTTATCGTTAGCGACAAAAGAAAGTTCTTCTACGATTCGTTCCATCATGGTATGCAAACGTCGAGCACCAATATTTTCAGTATTTTCATTTACTTGCCATGCAGCGTTAGCAATAGCCTTAATGCCGTCATCACTAAATTCAATATTAACGCCTTCAGTTGCTAATAAAGCAATATACTGCTCGGTTAACGAGGCATTGGGCTCAGTTAAAATGCGAACAAAATCATCCGTCGTTAACGCTTTCAATTCAACTCGAATAGGTAAACGTCCTTGCATTTCCGGGATCAAATCTGACGGTTTAGTCATTTGAAAAGCGCCTGAAGCAATAAACAAAATATGATCGGTTTTAACCATGCCATGTTTAGTGCTAACTGTTGAACCTTCAATTAATGGTAATAAATCACGCTGTACACCTTCACGCGAAACATCAGGACCAGAGCTATCACCACGTTTGCAAATTTTGTCTATTTCATCAATAAAAACAATACCATTTTGTTCTACGGCATCAATTGCTTTTTGCTTCAAATCTTCTGCATTAACTAATTTTGCGGCTTCTTCTTCTTGCAATGCTTTTAGCGCATCTTTAATTTTTAATTTACGTTTTTTAGTTTTTTCACTCGACATGTTTTGAAACATGCTTTGTAATTGCGAAGTCATGTCTTCCATGCCCGGTGGAGCCATAATTTCAACCCCAACTTGAGGTGCAGCTAGGTCTAATTCAACTTCTTTATCGTCGAGTTTACCTTCACGTAATTTTTTTCTAAATATTTGGCGTGTACTGCTATTATCAGCATTTTCTTCATTGCCCATACTATCGCGTGGGTTAGGGATCAACACATCTAAAATACGCTCTTCTGCCGCTTCTTCTGCTAAATGTTTTACTCGAGTCATTTCTTGCTCTTTCAACATTTTTATCGCCATATCAGTTAAGTCGCGAATAATACTTTCAACTTCTTTGCCAACATAACCAACTTCAGTAAATTTTGTTGCTTCAACTTTAATAAATGGCGCATTGGCGAGTTTTGCTAAACGACGAGCAATTTCAGTTTTACCGACACCGGTTGGCCCGATCATTAAAATATTTTTGGGGGTAACTTCAACACGCAGTTCTTCATTAAGTTGCATGCGACGCCAGCGATTTCTCAATGCTATTGCAACAGCTCTTTTGGCATCATTTTGACCAATAATATGGTTATCTAATTCATGAACAATTTCACGTGGTGTCATAGTCGACATGTTAAATTCCTTGGAAAATTAAGCATGAGGCTTTAAACGATTAAAGCTCATCAATAGTTTGAGAATGATTGGTAAATACACATATGTCGCCAGCGATAGTCAACGATTTTTCGACTATTTCACGTGCTGATAATTCAGTGTTTTCTAATAAGGCTTTAGCCGCTGCTTGAGCAAAATTACCACCGCTACCAATGGCAATTAAATCATCTTCAGGCTGAACAACATCACCGTTTCCGGTAATAATAAAAGAGGCAGTTTCGTCAGCAACTACTAATAAGGCTTCTAGCTTTCGTAAAGCGCGATCGCTACGCCAATCTTTAGCAAGCTCAACAGCAGACTTTGTTAAATGACCTTGAAATTGCTCTAATTTCGACTCGAAACGTTCGAACAAGGTAAAAGCATCCGCTGTACCACCAGCAAATCCCGCTAGCACTTTATCGTGGTATAAACGACGCACTTTACGAGCGTTGCCTTTCATCACGGTATTTCCCAATGACACTTGGCCATCACCACCAATGGCAACTTTGCCATTGCGTCTTACAGAAACGATAGTAGTCACAATAAATTCCAATAATGTTAATTGCTATCTAATGTGGGTTCAGTTGAATAATTTTCAAGGGTAAAAAGAAAAACCGACAAAAATGTCGGTTTTTATAAAGCTTAATATAAAATAATTAGCGCCACAACCAAATTTGACAATAATTTACTTTATTACGTTTTAATTTATGACGATCTTTTTCAGCGCTACGTTTACGCTTGTAAGGACCCAAGATAACTTTATACCAAACGCCATTTGCACCTTCCGATTTTGCCACTTGAGATTCAATCCCTAAAAAGGCAATTTTCGCTTTTAAGGCCTGCGCTTGATCGTTACTTTTAAATGAAGCACATTGCATTTTCCATGGTCCTCGATCAACCACTTTATATTCGCCCTGCTCTACTTCTTTATCAGCCAAATCTTTACGATACGACCATTTTTCTTTCGGCGGTTCAGGTAATTTGGCTTCGCTTGTTTTGTTATTTGGCTTAATTGGTTGTGTTTCTATGGGTAAAGGCTGGTTGTCTTTGATACTCCATAAAAAATAGCCAAAACCGATCAGCGTGCTAAAAGTGATTACCGCAATCACTTTAGTTTTAAAATTTATTGTCGTTGGTTGCTCACCTTTTTTATAAGGATTATTTTTTTTATTTTTATTTGAGTTGCGCGGTCGGGAAACGTAATCTTGATGAGCCATGAGGAATTTTATTACTACAAAACGAAAAGACTTTTTATTCTAACGCAGCACCATTATTTAGCAAATAGTTATTCGATAGTTAACCGAGTTTGCGACGAAACAGATCAAATAATCACCACGATAAATCTTGTGGATCAATATCTATCGACCAGCGCACTTTGTTATGCCACGGGTTTTGCTTAATATTAGCCAAAAGCTGTTTAACACCAAGATGTAAATCGCGACGTTGTTTCGCTTGAATAATTAAGTGGAAACGAAATTTCCCCGCTTTTTTCTCCATGGCTGCTGGTATTGGCCCTGCCAGTTCGCATTGCGATAACGGTTGTTCGGTTAACGCGCGTAAAAATTTCTCGGGATAGCTTGGATAATTGGCTTCAGCGCGGATCAACGCTTGAAAATAAAAAGGCGGTAAATGCGCTAATTGTCGCTCTTCTAACGATTGTTTTGCAAAATGATGATAGCCATTATTGACTAAGTCTTGCAATAACGGATGTTCAGGATAATTTGTTTGCACCAATACTTTACCGGGTTTACTGGCGCGCCCTGCTCGTCCGCCTACTTGTACCAATAATTGCGCCATTTGCTCAGCGGCACGAAAATCATAACTAAATAATGCGCCATCAACATCTAACACCGCCACTAAAGTAACGTCTGGAAAATGATGCCCTTTTGCCAACATTTGTGTGCCAATTAATAGTTGATGCTTTTTATCGCTTACTTCCTGTAATAGTTTAGCTAGTTCGCCTTTGCGCCTTGTGCTATCACGATCAATTCGTATGGCGCTGTATTCATTAAACATTTCACCTAAACGCTGTTCAAGCTGTTCGGTTCCTTGTCCAAGCGGCAATAACCGCACACTGCCACATGGTTCACATTGCCTAGGTACTCGTTTTTGGCTACCGCAATGATGACAAATTAATAATTGTTGCCCTTGGTGAAGCGTATACGGTTTATTGCAGCGCTGGCAGCTAATAATATCGTGACATTCTTGGCAACTCACGGCTGGTGCAAAACCTCGGCGGTTTAAAAATATTAATACTTGCTCACCGCGCGCTAAAGTTTGCCCTATTTCGTGCGTTAAGGTTGCCGACAAGCCATTATCAACTTGTTGTTGTGCCATACTAATTAATTGAATTTTAGCTTCAACAGATTTACCCGGGCGCTTTAATAACTGGTGATGATGATATTTACCCGTTAGTGCATTTTGTAAGGTTTCAAAACTAGGCGTCGCACTACCTAATAAAATTGGAATATTTAACTGTCGAGCACGTAAAATAGCTAAATCTCTGCCGTGGTAACGAAAACCGTCTTGTTGTTTTAACGAACTATCATGTTCTTCATCAACAATAATCATGCCCGGCTGTAATAGCGGTGTAAATACCGAAGATCGCGTGCCAATAATAATCGCGGCATTACCTTGTTTAGAAGCAAGCCATGTATGTAACCGCTCACTATTATTCAACGCTGAATGATGTAAATAAACAGGCAAATTAAATCGCTGTTCAAAACGGCTTAATGTTTGTGGTGTTAACCCTATTTCAGGCACCATCACTAAAACTTGTTTATTTTGCGCTAACACCGCTTCCATTACTTGCAGGTAAACTTCGGTTTTACCGCTGCCCGTAATACCTTCTAACAAATGACACGAAAATTGCGTTAGTTTTTGAGAAACACTGGTCACCACCAGCGCTTGTTCAACAGTTAAAGTCAGTTTATTTTCAGCGTTTAACTGCTCGTTTTCCCATTTAAATGGCTGAGGAATAACTTTACTGGCCGCAATTAAGTCTTTAGTTTGCAAGGCATTTAGCTGCGCCTTGCTATAACCTAAAACGCGTAACTCTGGCCAAGTAATGCCTTGATGTTGTTGAATTATTTTATACAGTTCTAATTGTTTACGAGCACCTTTCTTAAATGAAGCAATCACTTTGTCTAGCGCGGCTTCACCAGTTTCGTCTAACGTTGCTTGCCATACTTCAGGGGCTTCAATTTCAGGAGAGTCTACTTGTCGTAGCAGAACAGGTAACGCTTGGCTGATCACTTCGCCAATGGGATGATGATAATAACTGGCGCATTGTTTTAGAAAATCAATTTGTTGCTGACTAAAAAAATGGTTATCGCTTTGCCTCGCTAATAAGGATTTAATTTTACTGTGATCAAATTCACTTTCAGCACTTGTCGTAATAACAACCGCTACCAACTGCCGCCCCGAAAAAGGCACCACCACACGGTCGCCAATTTTTATCGGCGGAGTTTGTAATGCTTCAGGTATTGAATAAGTAAATAGTTGGCGCATCGGCACGGGTACGGCAACTTGTACATAGTTAACTAACTCTTTTTTCATGCCTTGATGCAACTTATTTAGCAGGTGATGATGAACTCAGATTGAAGGTTATTTTGACGCGTTATTGATTTAGCCTCAAGTTAGTTTGATTAAATAAGTGAAAAAAAAAAGCAGCCAGAAACAAATCTATGTTTCTGGCTGCTATTCGTATTAAAAATTTTACAAATTAATTATAAAGGCCCTGTTTGTGAACCGTTATTAGCTAACACCAATTCTGGTGAGTAGAACACCGTTTTATCTTTATCATCACCTATTTTTTGTAAGGTTGATGATATTAATTGGTTTGCATTAATTTTTAATGTAAATGTAGTATTATTTACGTCAGTGAATTGAATTTCTTGATCAGTAGTAACATTGTTATTGCATAAATCATCACTGGTTGTAAAAGTCCAATCATCTGATACGACAGAATAATCTGGAGCAGTATGATTAATTGTTACAGTGACGGTTGAACAGTCTGTTACCACCATATTCATATCACCATAAACAGAAACATCATACCCTTTATGTTCATGCTTTTGATCGCTTCCACTGTCATTGTCTCCACCTTGATCGCTTCCGCTATCATGATCATTGTCTCCACCTTGATCACTTCCGCTATCATGATCATTGTCTCCACCTTGATCGCTTCCGCTATCATGATCATTGTCTCCATCTTGATCACTTCCGCTATCATGATCATTGTCTCCACCTTGATCACTTCCGCTATCATGATCATTATTGTCGGTTTGATCAGCTCCGTTATTATCCTGATTATGTTCGTCAGTTTGGAGTTCATTAAATGTCCATGCTGGCGATGACAGTGTATCTCCTATAACAAACTGTGTTGCAAAAGATTGATTGGAAATCAATGTAATAGATGCTACTAGTAAAGTTTTCTTAAACATATTAAATACCTCAGTTTTTATTTAGGTTAACCACTGCACTTGACTTATCACTGTAATAACTAATCACAACAAAAAAACGTTACCATTCTTTAAAAAGAATAAATTAATGCAGACAACTGAGGCTAATATAATGGTTGAAACTTAAACAAACCTTAAACAATTAAAAAAACCACATTTAATTTCTGAACCTTTTTCTTAAACTAAGTATTGCGGTTTAACACGCGATCAATTAAAATTCGGCTCCATTATTTTTTAACTCGTATGGTACTTGGTTGAATTTTAGCGTTTAGCTAATTAAATAATTCAGATCAAGCGGCGATGCGGCAATATCACTAACAATAAATATAGTGATATTTAACAGAGGTTTCTATGAAAGAAGGTATACATCCGGATTATAACGAGATCACAGCGACTTGTTCATGTGGTAACGTAATTAAAACACGCTCAACTAAAAAGCAAGACTTAAACTTAGACGTATGTTCTGAGTGTCACCCTTTTTATACTGGCAAGCAAAAAGCTGCTGAAACTGGTGGTCGTGTTGATAAATTCAACAAACGTTTTGCGGTATTGGGCAAGAAGTAATTCTTACCAATTCAAAACGACTAAAGCGCCAATATGGCGCTTTTTTTATGTCTGTTATTTATGTTTATGTTATATGCTTGTACTAAATAAAAATTAATTTAATTTTTATTTAAACCCTTTTACACGCACGTGCATCTAATCTTGTAACGAACAACTTTAACTTCCAACTTTTGAGAAATTTTCTTGGCTAATAGTAATGTAATTGAAGCAAGTGCCGCTTTTAACGATGCCCAACAGCAGAACTGGATAAGTTTGGCTCAGCAAGGCGATCAAGCGGCGTTTCATCAGTTGTACTTACTACACCACAAACGTATATACGCTTTATGTTGGCGCATGATTGCTGACAAGGATTGTGCTGAAGATATTTGCCAAGAAGTCTTTGTTCAACTTTGGCAAAAAATAGCTAATTTTCGCGGTGAAAGTAAATTTACTACATGGTTACACAGCGTTGCTACTAATACGGTATTAGGCCATGTACGTAAAAATAAAAATTGGTTACAACGAGTATTTTCGATAGAAGATCAAAAAGTTGAAGAAGGGTCGATAAATGAAAACGATAACCAGCAAAGCAATGAAAATTTATCAACATTAGATCATCATATAAAACGTTTGCCTGAACGAGCACGTCTCGTGTTTGTGTTGTTTGCCGTAGAAGGTTACCGCCATGAAGAAATTGCCAAAATGATGAACATGGCTGTTGGCTCAAGTAAATCGCAATACCATCGTGCAAGAAATTTGTTAAAAACCAGTTTAAGTAATGAGTCTGACCTAAATCAGGTTGAGGGGTAAGTTATGAATAATTCATCAATAAATAACAATATGAATGATAAAGCATTGCAGCAGCATATTGACCAATTATCTGACGAACTCACACCAGAACGTGATTTGTGGGCGGGTATTGAACGTGCAATTAACCAAACGGCACAAGCTACACAACAATCATCTAAACAGATAAATCACAACGAAAAATATGCTGCAAATCGATTTAACACACCGTTTGCGTGGGCGGCTTCCGTTGTAGTTGCGGTATTATTATCATGGCAGATAAATCATAGTTTTTCACCAATGCCAGCCAAGGTTGCTCAACAAAGTAGTTTTGATGCGGTAGATTTTATTAAGGTTAATTTTCAACAACAAAAGCAAAGTTTACTGGTTAGTTATGGCAAACCAGAAACCCAAAAATTGCCGGTAAAAATGCAACAAGAATTACAGCAATTAGAAAGTGCTCAAAATACCATTTACAAAGCCCTCGCCAATGACAAAAACAATCAGGACTTACTTAACCTTTTGCAATGGACACAACAGCAAGAATTAAAGCTTTTAGAACAGTTATACCGCCCACATTGGCAAATAATTTAAAAACAAATAATTTAATTAACTTTTTAACGAACAAAACAGGAAGATAATGATGAATATCATAAAACCGAGTATTACCCTAATAGGCAGTTTTCTTGCGTTATCAGCATTCGCAGGCGAAAAAGTAGATAAACACCTTTCAATTGACGCAAACACCAACGTAACTATTGAAAACGTTCGCGGTGAAATTTCGATAACAGGCTGGGATAAAAAAGAAATAACCGTTTCAGGTGAACTTGACGATAAAGCTGAAAAATTCATTTTTGAAAAAACAGATAATGGTGTATTAATTAAAGTCGTAACGCCTCGCAACTTACATAACGGTTGGAATTCAAATGGTAATAGTGATGGATCTAACTTAGTTATTAATTTACCAAGCAGTGCACGTGTTAATTTTGATGGTGTTTCAACTGATGTTAAAGCCAAAAATTTACAACATGGCAGTGAAATAAAAAGTGTTAGTGGTGATGTTAACGCCAGCAATTTATCAGACCATGTTGATATTTCTACCGTAAGTGGTGAAATTAAAACAACTGATTTATCAGGAAAAATAGCGTTAACCTCAGTTAGCGGTGAAATTACCGATAAAAATTCAAAAGGCAGACTACGCCTTGAAGCAGTTAGTGGTGATATAGAATCAACTTCTGCTGCAACTATCGTTTCTGCACATGCGGTAAGTGGCGGCATAAAAATAAGCCTGCAAAAAGTTGATGAATTAGAATTAAACACCGTTAGTGATGATGTAAAAGTATCTTTGAATTTAAATAAAGACGGCGTTATTAAAGCGTCTAGCGTTAGTGGTGATATTGAGTTGTTTTTTCAAGACAACGTGCAAGCTAGCTTTCGTTTAAGCAGCAGTGTTAACGATGATATTAAAAATGGTTTAACCAATAAAAAAGCGAAAACAGCCAAATATGGCCCTGGTGCAACACTTAATTTTGAAACCGGTAATGGTAGTGCTTCGGTACGTGTAACCACCGTTTCAGGTGATATAAAAGTAGCGAAGCAATAACAACTTATCTCTTCATTTAGACCTTATTCACTAAACAAATTAACACAATAGTGAATAAGGTTAACTAATTTTATTATTCCAATTGATGAGGTCTTGTTGCGTATCAATATCTATTGCCGCATGAGGAAGTGAAATTTCTTCAAGGTGTGCTTTATTTTTGTACAAAAGCGCTTTAGCACCTTTATCGCCTTGCAAAGCCATTAAATCAGTAAAACAATATTGCGGAAAAATAGCTGGGGGCATAATTTCCCGATCTGCTTTTGCACAAATCAATTTATCTGGCATGTTTAAAGATTGTTTAATCAAATGAACATAATCATCAACACTCAAAG
>Ga0316204_10003353_pt1 | contig 32412 bp, 26 predicted proteins | sample 6monrhotite_MG_2_FD_205661 | JGI IMG/M metagenome (GOLD analysis project Ga0316204, IMG submission 205661) | Microbial mat bacterial communities from mineral coupon in-situ incubated in ocean water Damariscotta River, Maine, United States -... | ecosystem: Environmental > Aquatic > Marine >... | reverse complement strand
CAAAAACCTGGATATCGCCGAAGAATTAGCGCTACCCCCTGTAAAAGTGCATTGCTCAGTATTAGCTGAAGATGCGATTAGTGCAGCGGTTGAAGATTACATGAATAAGAAACAAGCATAAGTTTAAGTTTTCTCTTAACTTCTTATAAAAAAGCCTCACTTTTTTGTGAGGCTTTTTTTTATGGATAGAATAAATCTGAGTGGCTACACATTACACTCTTTAAAGATTTGCGACTGGCAAGTTGCACATACTTCTCTATCCAGGTTTTTATAAATACCATTTACAGCCGCGCCTTTTGAATCAAAAAAGTGATCCCGTCCTATTTTTTTAACAAAACATGATTTGGCTACAAATTCATAAACAGATGATTTAAGTCCGACAAAATACAATCCACCGCCGTGTCGCTTTAGTATTTTATTTTCAGATACCAGGGCTTCTGCACCTGCAAGGTCGATGAAATTAATGCGCGATGCATCTATCATAATATTATAAATTTGTTCATTTTCAGCAATGTGTGAAATACGGTCTTGAATGTGATTAATAGAACCAAAATAAACTGACATATCCACACGTATAATTTTTAACTGTGGACATTGTTTAATTGGCTTTTTATTTATATTGATAAAGCTTCGTTTACTGGTTTTTGTGTCAATATCAATCGATAGTGTGGGTATTTCAGGTGTTGAGGTTCTTTTCAGGAAAAACACCAGAGAAAGTAAAACACCCATGTAAATCGCAAACTCCAGTTCAAGGAACAGGGTGCTTAAAAACGTTACTATTAAGATAGACGCTTCTGATTTGCTGTTTTTAAGAATCATCTCAATATGGTGAAAATCAATAAGGTTGTACGCCACTAACAATATCACACCGCCCATAGCAGCTACAGGCAGGTATGCTGTTAGAGGCGCAATCAATAATACGATTATAAGTAAAAATATGGCGGCAAAGATTGCAGACATAGGTGTTTTAGCACCTGATTCATAATTAATGCCTGAGCGTGTGAATGAACCAGAGCCTGCGTAACTTGAGAAGAAGCTGCCCACAACATTAGACATTCCCTGGCCGACAAATTCCTGGTTTGAGTTTATACGTTGGTTTGATTTTGTGGCAACCGAGCGGCTAATAGAAACGGCTTCTATTAATCCGAGTAAAGCAACGGCAAAAGCTTCAGGTGCCAGCGCTGTTATTGTGTCAAAAGAAAAGTCTGGTTTTGAGAAAGGTGGCAAGCCTCCAGGGATTTCACCGACTAATGTAATACCATCAACGGTATCTTTTAATGTGAATGCAATTACACTGCCTACAACCATACCAATTAATAAATTGGGAATCTTTGGTAAAAACTTTTTAATTAACAATGCGGAAAGTAATGTCGCCATAGCAATAAATAAAAGATAAAAATTGCTACTGCTAAAACCGATAAAGATATCTAACCAGGTATGAATAAATGATTCACCTTTGGGAATATGTATACCCAAAATATGTTTCATCTGGCTGGTGGCAATAAGAATCGCGGCACCAGCTGTAAAGCCTATTACCACTGTATGAGATACAAAATTAACCAGTGCGCCCAATCTGGCAAGACCAAATGCTAACTGATATACCCCTGCAAGAAATGTCAGGGTTAATGCAATTGAAATAAATTCAGGTGTTCCAGGATCGGCATGGTGGCTAACAGCTGAAAAAATAACAATTGAAATTGCTGTGGTTGGACCAGATACCAGGTGATATGAAGAGCCGAAAAGAGCGGCAATAATGGGTGTTACCATGGCGGTGTATAAACCATATTCAGGTGGCAAACCTGCTATGGTTGCAAAAGCTACACCCTGGGGTAATACGATAACAGCACCTGTAAAGCCAGCGATCATATCGGCTTTAATGCTTTCTTTATTAATTAATTTAAACCATTTCAAAAATGGCAAAAGGGCAAAAAAATTCATGTGATTGAGGGGCGGCCCATGAAATAGGAAGTTAAGAGATAAATTATAGCACAGTAAAATCAGGCTAATTATCGCTGCTTAATTTGACGTACTGTCTATGAAACTAAAAAATATAGCTAGTCCTCTGATATCACACAGGAAATTGCTCTCAGCAAGATGTATACTATGCGCCAAACATAAAACCTGATTTATAAGGAAACCACCGTGCTCGAAGCCTATCGTAAACATGTTGAAGAACGCGCAGCAGAAAGCCTGCCACCATTAGCCCTTGATGCTAAGCAAGTTGCTGATTTAATAGAAATTATTAAAAATCCCGGTGATGAAAATGGACAGGAGTTATTGGCTTTGCTGGTACATAGAGTGCCGCCCGGCGTTGATCAGGCCGCATATGTCAAAGCGGCTTTTTTATCGGCTGTTGCTAAAGGTGAGGCACAGTCTGAGCTGATATCCCGCGTTAATGCTGTAGAAATTTTAGGCACTATGTTGGGTGGCTACAATATTCAGCCTCTTATAGACTGTCTGGATGATGATGTGACAGCCCCCGCGGCTGTGACAGCTTTATCCCATACCTTACTAATTTATGATGCTTTTCATGATATTGCTGAAAAGGCTAAAACTAATGCGTTTGCCCAACAGGTGCTTGGGTCATGGGCTGAAGCAGAGTGGTTTGAGTCCAGGCCTGAAATGCCTAAAGAAATTACAGTAACGGTTTATAAAGTGCCTGGTGAAACCAACACTGATGACCTATCTCCAGCTACTGAGGCCTGGAGTCGCCCTGATATTCCATTACATGCAAAATCGATGTTACTTACTAAAATGCCAGAAGTTGATGGCAAAGGGCCGATAGAAGTTATTGAGGAACTCAAAACGAAAGGTCACCCAATTGCTTATGTAGGTGATGTTGTGGGTACCGGCTCATCCAGAAAGTCGGCAATTAATTCAGTGTTATGGCATATGGGAGAAGATATACCCCATGTACCAAACAAACGTGAAGGTGGTGTTGTCTTAGGTGGAAAGATCGCGCCTATCTTCTTTAACACAGCTGAGGACTCTGGTGCATTACCGATTGAGTGTGACGTAGAAAAAATGGAAACCGGTGATGTTATAACAATTCGCCCTTATGACGGTGTGATTGAGAAAATAGATGGCACAGTCATTTGTAAATTTAATTTACGTCCATCAACCATGCCAGATGAAGTGCGTGCAAATGGTCGCATTCCGTTAATTATTGGTCGTGGTTTAACCACGCGTGCACGTGATCATTTGGGTAAACCGTCAAATGATACATTCCTGAAACCTGTAGACCCTGAAGATACGGGTAAAGGTTATACACAGGCACAGAAAATAGTAGGTCGTGCCTGTGGCGTTGAGGGTATTCGTCCTGGCACATATTGTGAGCCCAAAATGACGACTGTCGGCTCTCAGGACACAACCGGTGCAATGACACGTGATGAATTAAAAGAGCTGGCCTGTTTAGGTTTCTCTGCAGATTTGGTGATGCAGTCTTTTTGTCATACTGCAGCCTATCCAAAACCTGTCGATATAGATTTACAGCATAACCTTCCTGACTTTATGCAAACACGCTCTGGTGTTTCATTACGTCCAGGTGACGGGGTAATTCATTCCTGGCTAAACAGAATGATCTTGCCTGATACTGTGGGTACGGGCGGTGATTCACATACACGTTTTCCAATGGGTATAAGTTTTCCAGCGGGATCTGGTTTAGTTGCATTTGGAGCGGCGTTGGGCGTAATGCCATTAGATATGCCTGAATCTGTTCTTGTACGATTTAAAGGTAAAATGCAGCCAGGTATTACATTACGTGATCTGGTGAATGCAATCCCTTATGTGGCTATTCAAAAAGGTTTATTAACCGTTGAGAAAAAAGGCAAAAAGAATGTATTTAATGGCCGAGTATTAGAGATTGAAGGTTTGCCTGATTTAAAAGTTGAGCAGGCATTTGAGTTATCTGATGCTTCAGCTGAACGTTCTGCTAATGGTTGCACAGTCCGTTTAAATAAAGAGCCAATTATTGAGTATCTGAATTCAAATATTACACTATTGAAATGGATGATTTCTAATGGCTATGAAGATCAGCGTACTTTACAACGTAGAATTGATGCGATGGAAGCTTGGCTTGCAGATCCTCAGTTAATTGAGCCAGATGCTGATGCTGAGTATGCTGAAGTTATTGAAATTGATTTGAATGAAATTAAAGAACCAATTCTTGCGTGCCCTAATGACCCGGATGATGTAAAACAGTTATCAGAGGTACAGGGAGCCAAAATTGATGAGGTGTTTATTGGTTCATGTATGACAAATATTGGTCACTATCGTGCAGCTGGTAAAGTGCTTGAAAATGTTTCCAGTATTCCTACAAGAATGTGGATAGCACCACCCACTAAAATGGATGAACGTCAGTTAACAGAAGAAGGTTATTACAGCATATTTGGTAAAGCTGGTGCACGAACCGAAATGCCAGGTTGTTCTTTATGTATGGGAAATCAGGCTCGAGTGGCTGATAACTCAACCGTTATATCTACATCAACGCGTAATTTCCCGAATCGTTTGGGTAATAATGCAGATGTTTATCTGGCTTCTGCAGAGTTAAGTGCTGTAACGGGAATATTAGGTTACTTACCAACACCCGCTGAATACTTTGAGAAAGTTAAACATCTTGAACCGATGGCTGATGACATATATCGTTATCTTAACTTCCACGAAATTGCGGAATATAAAGACGTAGCTGATAAAGTTATCCCTATAGTACTGGCCTGATTTTTTCAGTTTAAATATGAAAGCCATATTGTTTGTTGCCTTAGGAGGAGCACTGGGTGCAGTGCTTCGGTATTCGATTTCTTCAGGTATTTATAACTGGTTTGGTCGGTCCTTTCCCTATGGCACATTAGTAGTGAATGTAATTGGTTCATTGGCTATCGGTGTATTGTCAATTCTATTGATAGAAAAGTTTAATGTGTCACAGGAAATTAAGTTAGGTTTAGTCGTAGGTGTACTTGGTGCACTCACGACCTTTTCAACTTTTTCCTGGGATACGGTAGATTTATTGCAACAGGGTTTAATTCAAAGAGCATTGTTAAATGTTTTATTGAATGTTGTCGTTTGCATTAGTGCTGTCTGGGTTGGTACTGTGTGGGCGAAGTCGATGATATGAAAAATAGAATCAGAGATTACACTAAAAAGAATAATTGAAAAAGAGAATCTATACTGGTTAGATTTGTGGAATGAAATAAACAGATAACCCGTCATTCCCGAATGCTTGTGTCGGGAATCTAGTGTCATTAATGTCTCAGGATCCCCGACACAAGTATTCGGGAATGACGAACTATAAAAATTAGAGTAAAAAATGCTAGACCAAAAACAACTAAGAACAGATATAGAAAGTGTAGCTATAAACCTGGCAAAACACGGTTACCAACTCGATATAAACAAGTTCAATGAACTTGAGGCCCAGCGTAAAGATCTGTCAGTAAAAACACAGGATTTACAAAACGAGCGAAATACCAAATCAAAGAGCATTGGTAAAGCAAAAGCCAGCGGTGAAGATATAACGCCATTATTAGCAGAAGTATCTACTTTGGGCGATGACCTTGATGCAGCCAAGAAACAGCTGGATGAAGTTCAAGGGCAAATTCATGAAATGATGATGGGTATGCCAAATCTACTTAATGATTCAGTACCAGAAGGCAAAAGCGAAGACGATAATATTGAAGTTAGAAAATGGGGTGAGCCAACAGCGCTTGATTTTGACGCAAAAGATCACGTGGAGCTTGGAGCACCAAATGACTGGCTCGATTTTGAAACAGCAGCCAAGCTTACGGGTTCACGTTTTGTGGTTATGCGTGGCGATATGGCGCGATTACATCGAGCTTTAATTCAGTTTATGCTCGACTTACATACAGCTGAGCATGGTTATGAAGAAGTTTATGTACCATTTTTAGTTAATAAAGATAGTTTGAAAGGAACAGGGCAGCTTCCTAAATTCGAAGAAGATTTATTTGCACTGCAAGGTGAAAGTGAATATTACCTGATTCCAACAGCTGAAGTTCCCATTACTAACATCAGTCGCGGTGAAATTATTGATGCTAAAGATATGCCTGTAAAATACACAGCGCATACACCCTGTTTCAGGTCTGAAGCGGGTTCGTATGGGCGTGATACCCGCGGCATGATTCGTCAGCATCAGTTTGAAAAAGTAGAAATGGTGCAATTGGTAAAACCGGACGATTCATGGACTGCACTGGAAGAAATTACAGGGCACGCCGAAGCTGTTTTACAAAAACTTAATCTTCCGTATCGTGTATTAACACTTTGTGCAGGAGATACCGGTTTCTCATCGGCAAAAACCTATGACCTTGAAGTGTGGTTACCGGGTCAGCGGGCATACCGTGAAATTTCATCTATCAGTAACTTTCTTGATTTTCAGGCACGTCGTATGTCAGCGCGCTGGCGTAACCCTGAAACGGGTAAGCCAGAACTACTGCATACTTTAAATGGCTCAGGACTGGCAGTCGGCCGTACCTTAGTTGCGGTATTAGAAAACTATCAGCAAGCTGATGGCAGCATTAAGGTGCCAGATGTATTACAACCTTATATGGGTGGTGTAACTGTTTTACAACCGTAAAAAGTAACCCTGACGGGGAGAAAAAATGTTAATTGTTAAACTGGATGAAGAACATTTAATTGTATCAATTGAGCCAACAGGTTCTCTTGATGTTAAAGACTTTCAAGCTGCGGCTTCAACAATTGACCCCTTTATTGAAAAATATGGTCAGTTAAACGGGCTTATTATTTATACTGAATCTTTTCCTGGCTGGGATTCATTTTCAGCTTTAGTGACCCACCTTAAGTTTGTAAAAAATCATCATACTCAAATTAAACGAATTGCATTCGTTACCGACTCGCTTATAGGGTCACTGGCAGAGTCACTGGCTAGCCATTTCGTTGAGGCAAAAATAAAGCGATTTCCCTATGCTGAGTTTGATCAGGCTAAACAATGGGTTATTTCACAGATTTTGTAGTCAATTCTGTGTGATTTAATACCAAGTTTAAAACTAGTTCATATATCAATATGCATCATGGATCATTTATTGCTATATTTTTCTTATCTGTAATTAATGTGAATATTCATGACTAAATCAAATAAAGGCCGCTGGTATATAAAACAGGGAGAAAGGGTTCGGGGGCCATTTCCTAATAAATTGATTGGCTCTTACCTTATTCTTGGTCGTATTTCTCAAGATACACTGGTTAGCCAGGATAAAAATAATTGGTCACCCGTAAGTGATTACCCGGCTATGGTGCCTGAAGTGGTAAAAGAAGCAGGCACAACACAGGGGGACAGGGCCTTAATGTTGGCGCGAATTCGTGAAGATGAGCGCAGTTCTAAGCTCAATGAAGGTGATGACTTTGATAATCGCAGGGAAGATGAAGAGCAACTGATACAGCTTCATCGACAGATACGCGATGAAGTTCAGCAGGGGTATAGTGTTAACTCCCATAAGCGCATAGTTTACTCTAGCATTGCAGTTTTACTTTTACTCACCTTAATAGGCTTCTTTATAAGTAATAGTAATAATAGTTTGAAACTGGCAGATTGTGATGCACCTGCAAAACCAGGTATTAACTGGTCTGCCTGCAATAAACAGGGAGAAGTGTTACGTAACCGCAATTTACAGCAGGTGAATTTTCGTAGCGCTAAATTACAAACAGCTGACTTATCTGCAGCCCAATTGCAGGGTGCTGATTTAGCTTATGCAGATCTGTCTCAATCAATACTGATTTCAGCTCAGCTCATGAACAGTAATCTTAAAGGTGCGAACTTACGTCGTGCTAATTTAATGGGAGCAGACTTGTCGGCTGCTAATTTGTCCTATGCGGAGCTGGTTGGTAGTAACCTGCAGGGCAGTAATTTAAAGCAGGCTATTTTTGATCATGCAATCTGGATAAACGGGGAAAAGTGCTTGCCTGGCTCTCTAGGCGCCTGTCTTTTACCTGTTTCCGAATAATCTAAAGTATTAGTCAATTTACGTTTATTTCTTCATTGGTGCTCTTACTGGTGGCAAATTATTGCCGCCATAAATCTGTCATAACCCATTTTCAACGCTGTTTAAGCGGTTTAAATAATAAGCCGTTATAATGTTTTTAAGACTTAACTAGCTGATTTTTATAGCTTAAATGTTATTTTGGTATGAGTTGGCACAGTTGTCGCTATGTTGGTGATTAAGACTAATACAGGAACTACCAACATGCAGAGCCAAACCTCAACACAGGAAATGATTAAAGAGCTGAAAGAGGTCAAAAATGTTTTCTCTAATACTGACAAGGTAGAACAAAAAGATTATAACCATGAGCATGAGCAGCAGGCGAGGCTAGATCTGGCTATATCGCTGCAAATGTCACTAGACCTGGACTGGGTAATTAATAAGTTCATGGAGCATATACACTCATATTTTCTGTTTGATGGTTTCTCATTTAATTGTGCAGAACCTAATGCGCAGATTAAATATGCTCGCCAAAAAGGTCATAGCTGCACTTACAATTTACATATTGAAGATACTGACCTGGGTAAGCTTGAAATATTCCGTGGTCGAAAGTTTGTTGAGTCTGAGTTAGTACTGCTTGAAAATTTATTATCAATTCTGGTATACCCATTAAGAAATGCTATTCAATTCAAGCAGGCCATTTTGCTTGCTCATTGCGATGCATTAACGGGTGTTAAAAATCGTTCTACTTTTGACGAGTCACTAGTCCGTGAAATTAGTCTTGCACAACGTTATGGCCAGGATTTCACGATGTTAGTGATCGATATAGATTTCTTCAAAAAAGTGAATGATACATATGGGCACAAAGTGGGGGATGATGCTTTGAAGGTTGTTGCTGAAACTATAAAACAGTGTGTTCGTACTACAGATATGTTATTTCGGTATGGTGGTGAGGAATTTGTGGTTTTATTGGGTAATACCGACTGTGAAATGTCGTATATGATCGCAGATCGTGTTTTAGAGTCAGTTAGAGATATAAACATGCAGGTTAAAGGTCAGAGAATTGATCTTACCGTTAGCATAGGAATGGCATGCCTTAATATACAGGATAATGGTGAGAGTCTGTTTAATCGTGCTGATGCAGCCATGTACTCAGCGAAAAATGACGGACGTGACCAGATTATCGTTGCTTGAATAAATAGCTGATGTATTGTAAAAATGCATCAGCATGCAAATTATTTTATTAACCCATTCTCGGGAAGTTTCTAAAAAGACGAATACTGGTCAGTTAGTTCAGCAGTTTATTCCCAATACCCAAACAATCATCTGGCAACGAATCCAGCCAGATAAAAAATTACTACAGTTAATAAAAACAGGCAAAACGGCGCTTGTCTATCCTTCTGATGAAACAGATAAATCAGCAGCTCATTGCGATTTTGAAAATTATATATTAATCGATAGTACCTGGCAGGAAGCGCGCAAAATTTATAATCGAAGCCCTTATTTGCAGAATTTACCAAGGTTACAGTTAATACGTAATAGTCAGTCACAATATTCATTAAGGCGTAATCAACTCGAAGGTGGTTTGTGTACAGCTGAATGTGCCATTGAGTTGTTGCTTAGAAAAGGAAAAACCGCATTAGCGAATGAGCTGCAAGATTCATTTAATAATTTTATTTCATAAGCTGGCTATTAATTCTAACAATTGATTTTAAGACCTAAATTAAGCATCATATTCAAATGAATCCTCAACCAATAAAACTATACAGTGCCGATGCAATTCGAAATCTAGATAACATCGCGATAAATGAATTTAAAATCCCCGGTTATGAGTTAATGAAACGTGCGGGTAAAGCTACATTTAATCATTTTCAGAATACCTATCCTTTGGCGGGTTCAATACTCATATGCTGCGGTGCGGGCAATAATGCAGGGGATGGATATGTTATTGCAAAACTAGCTCAGAAAGCAGGTTTAAAAGTAAAAGTAATAAGCCTGATAGATACAGAAAAGCTTGTGGGCGATGCAAAACTAGCCTGGAAAGACTGGCATTCATTAGGGCATCAACTGGTCACTTTTTCTGTTGAATTATTAAATAATACTGATGTGGTTATTGATGCATTAATTGGTACTGGCTTGCGACGTGAAGTTGAAGGTGAGTGGGCAGAGGTAATTGAAGCCATTAATGAAAGTAACAAACCGGTTATATCAGTCGATGTCCCATCCGGTTTATGTGCTGATACCGGCTCAATAGCAGGACATGCGATACATGCAACATCAACAGTAACTTTTATAGCGCTTAAGAAAGGTTTATTTACTCACTACGGTGTTGATTGCTGTGGAGACCTCTTATTTGATAACTTATCTGTACCGTCTGGTGTTTATAACAGGCAACCCGGGCAGGCGACTTTACTCGACTGGCAGTATTTAAAAAAACAACTGACACAACGAAAGTCCAGCATGCATAAGCATCAGTTGGGGCATGTTTTTGTTTTAGGAGGGGACAAGGGGATGCCAGGCGCTATACGTCTGGCTGCTGAAGCCGCGCTTAGGGCGGGTGCAGGGCTTGTGACAGTGGTTAGCCATAAAGAGCATTCCTCTGTGTTGCTTGCAGGTCGTCCTGAGTTAATGATAAGTCCGTCAGAGGACGGACATCTACCGGCAGACTTTTTATTAAATGCTTCAGTTGTGTTGATCGGGCCGGGTTTGACTAATAGTAACTGGTCACAAAATTTACTGGCTTCTGCATTAGAGTGTTCTGCTCCAAAAATAGTGGATGCGGGTGCATTGCGTTTGTTGAGTAAAGAAGATGGTCCACGTGGTGACTGGGTTCTAACACCCCATGCGGGAGAGGCAGCATCGCTACTTGATGGCTCTACTGGCGTGTCAGCTATTAATGCTGCCGCCGTTCAGGAGTCTCGATTTACCAGTATTGAAATGCTGCATGCGCTTTATGGTGGCCACATTGTACTCAAAGGTGCCGGTAGCTTAATTCAGTCACCCGATCAGTTAATTCAGTTGTGCCCATATGGCAATCCGGGTATGGCATCTGCCGGTATGGGGGATGTATTAAGCGGAGTTGTGGCAAGTCTGGTGGGCCAGGGGTATAACCTGGCGTTAGCAACGAGTTTAGCCGTTTGTATTCATAGTATGGCTGGTGATATGGCGGCAGCTGATGGGGAAACGGGTTTGTTGGCAAGCGACCTGCTTGTGTTTATTCGACAGTTAATGAACTCCCATGGGTAGTTATTCAATGTTTTTAAAAAATGAAGCAGCACAGCTTCAATTAGCCGCAGCTATCGCAGTGAATACACAGCCAGGCACTATTATTTTTCTAGACGGTGACCTGGGGACAGGCAAAACAACATTGGTAAGAGGGTTCCTTCAATCCCTTGGCTTTACCGGTAATGTAAAAAGCCCGACCTATACGCTGGTTGAACCTTATCTTATTGATAAGCAACAGATTTATCACTTTGATCTATACCGATTAGCTAGTCCTGATGAGCTAGAATATGCCGGCGGGCGAGACTATTTCGATGACCAGTCTATTTGCTTGATTGAGTGGCCTGAAAAGGCTGAAGGTTACTTACCAACGGCAGATTTAGTCTGTCAGCTTAGTTATCAAAATAAAGCCGGTATCCAGGGACGACAATGCATAATGAGTGCAAAATCAGATAAAGGCTTGATTATCCTCGATAAACTATCTAATTAATTAGATTAGAAATATCTCCTATCTTATTAAAATTATTGATAAAAATTTAAATTCATACTTGCATTTCTCAGAGAATTTGCCAAACTGTATATAAGTTATTAATAACTTGTGTGGGTTTGTGTTTTTTGTAGCACCTTCCTGTAAATGAATAAATTAGTTAACTCAGATGTTTTGAGGTGCGAGATGGAAAAACAGCGTCGTAAATTTTTATCACAGTTAACCAGTCAGCTTGCTGGCATTGGGTCACTAGCTGCCGCGCCGGTTTTAACAAAAGCCGCTAGCTCGTATACACAAGTAGAGAATATTCGTATCTCCCGCGAGCCTAATAAAACACGTCTTGTTTTTGATCTTGATGACTCGGTTGAGTACTCCCTGTTTAGTATGCATAAACCAGAAAGACTGGTTATCGATTTAAAACAAACGCGCTTAATGAATGCGGGTGTCTTAGAGGAGTTACACAGTCCTCAGCTTAAAGGTATACGAACAGGCGTGCGTAAGATGCATGATTTACGTGTTGTTCTGGATCTGAAATCACGCACAACCCCTAATAGCTTTTTGTTAGAACCTAAGGGTAATAACGGTTATCGTCTGGTCATTGATGTTAAAGAACCAGCTGGAAGTAGAAAAAGAAAAGTTGCTAAGAAGCAGAATTTAAGGGATGTTATAGTCGCTATTGATGCAGGGCATGGTGGTAATGACCCTGGTGCTACAGGTCGTTTAGGCACGCATGAGAAAAATGTCACATTACAGATAGCAAAACGACTTAAGAAGGAAATCGATCGGACAAAAGGTATGAGGGCTGAATTAATTCGCCGCTCAGATCGGTTTATGCGTTTACGTGAGCGAATAAAAAGAGCTCATGAGTTAGACGCAGATTTAATGATTTCAGTTCATGCTGACTCGTTTCCTGATGTGCGCGCACGAGGTGCCTCGGTTTATGCATTGTCAGTGAGTGGTGCTACATCTGAGTCTGCACGATTACTAGCTGAGAAAGAGAATAAAGTAGACTTGTTATTTGGTGATGTTGACCTTAACCATAAAGATAAAATGGTAAGACAGGTTTTATTGGATTTATCACTAACCGGCACGATTGAATCGAGTCTTGATATTGGAGACGAAGTTCTAAAAGAACTAGGCAGGGTTGGGCGAGTACATAAAAAGAAAGTTCAGCAGGCAGGTTTTGCTGTATTGAAAGCACCTAATATACCGGCTATTTTGCTTGAAACAGCCTTTATTTCAAACCCAAAAGAAGAGCGCAAGTTACGTAGTAGTGCTCATCAGAACAAACTGGCGACAGCTATCTTACGCGGTGTAAATGATTACTTCTCACGTAAGGCTCCACCAGGCACCTGGTTGTCAGAAGCGCAAGAACATTACACTATCAAAAGAGGAGACACACTGGCACAAATTAGTGATAAATACAGTTTGCCAGTGTCGCACCTGCGTACGCGAAACTCACTCAGAAGTGATGAGTTGCGCGTGGGTAAAAAGCTTTATATTCCTGTTAGTTAATCTTTCTTTAAAAAAGCTAAACAAAGTTTGTTTATAACACCGTTTAGGCCCTTCTCTCTCGGGGAAAGGTCGCGCTTTTTGCGCCCTGTCCCCTTAACCATCTGGCCGTGTAGTGATAGATCTCGTACAACTCTTGGTGGTATTACAACAGGGGGCAGGGCACCAAGCAAAGGTGACCTTTCCCCGAGGGAGATGCGTCGTCACATTTAATGCCGCAGGGGCGTAGGAACTGGATTCGAGTTCTGTCTGGTAATACTTGCTGCGTAACCACCTCAAATTAGCCCGTCAATTAAAAATTGTTGCGGCCATTGTATGGACATTCTTACACTTTATTAAACATTTAGCGGCCAAAGTTGTCCTTCAAAATTAAAAGCAAGCTTATTTTGTTGTTTGAATTTATTAAAAGTCTCTATTTTTGAGTCTTAACAGGCATATCTTGTTGTTTTTACTAAATATGTTAATTTTTCTGTAATAGAAGTACATTTTAATGTGCACATTATGTCGGCGTAATATACAGTTTTTGATTTTTTATGCTTTGTTTGGGTGGTTAATCAGGATTTTAATATATAAATCAAGTAGATATGAATATGGTCTGGAAATTGCTAAGTAATATAAAATTATATTAATAATCAAAAGTAAGTTCTCAGTAGGGATTGTTGAAAATGAATAAATTGATAAAAACAAGCGCCATATTTGCGATTGCCCTGTTATCGCCATCGATAGCTAATTCTGCCATTGTACTCGTAGGCTCAGGCAATACAGTTGATTTCTATTACGATGATGCTGATCAGGGAACCCTCGATTACGGCACATTACAAATTGCGGGTGACACTATATTCGCGACGCCTTCGTTTGGTGTTTCCGCTGCAAATGGTGAAGGCACTAATATTTTTCAAAATATAGGCTCTGTTTTCGTCGTAGCAAAAGACGGTTATAGTTTTTCTAGTATTGATATTTTAGAAAGTGGTACCTATCAAACAACTGGAAATGGTTCGGTAGACCTTACGGCATCGTTACAAGTTATAGACTCAGATAACATATTTACAAATGCAACAAATTTTCTGGATATATCAGATCTCACTTTATCAGGTGCTAATGTATGGGATGCTTCATTAGGTTATGACATGACGACAGCAATGTGGGATAGCACAAATAGTATTCAATTAACCCTAACTAATACATTGTTTGCAATAAGTCCAGATGCTAATAGTACGGCGGTTATTAATCAAACACTGGCGGGTTCTAGTATGGGTATGTCAATTAACACAATTCCGGTACCAGCTGCTCTATGGTTGTTTGGAAGTGGCTTAATTGGTTTGGCAGGTATTGCCAGACGCAAAAACCACGCTTAATAATGAGTATATTTTAAACAAATAAATGGATACATTTTTGGCGTTAATTTATTCTGTTAATGCATGTAAATTGAAGCCTAAAGCCCCTGTTTTTCATAGTCAGGGGCTTTTTTATGCTTACTTTGAAAGTTTGTGGAGCTAAAAAGATTCATTCTATCCCTGAGTGAGATATTACATTACACGGTCTAATCTTTGTCTTCACTAAAAATCTTGTTAAACTCTTTTTTTTCTTGCAGATAATGTTTTCATGTCCAATCGTATTAAACAAATGCCAAATCAACTTATTAACCAGATTGCAGCTGGTGAAGTGGTTGAACGTCCGGCCTCCGTAGTTAAGGAGTTGTTAGAGAACAGTCTCGATGCGTCTTCTACGAAAATTGAAATAGATATTGAGCAAGGTGGCACTAAACTAATTCGAATTCGAGATAATGGTCGAGGAATTCATAAAGAAGATCTTGCGTTGGCTTTATCACGACATGCAACCAGTAAAATTCGAAACCTAGATGATCTTGAACATGTAAAAAGCCTGGGATTTCGTGGAGAAGCTCTACCGAGTATTGCTTCAATTAGCCGCATGAGTATTTCTTCTCGTCAGGAGGATGCAGAAGGTTTCAAAGTGCAGGGGCAGGATGAACAAAGTGCAGAGGTGACGCCCACCGCACACAGTTTTGGCACAACGATAGAAGTTCGGGATTTATTTTATAATGTGCCCGCCAGACGAAAGTTTTTACGCACAGAAAAAACTGAGTTCAATCATCTGGAAGATGTGGTTAAGCGTATTGCTCTGAGTCATTTTAATGTTGATGTGACACTTAACCATAATCAGCGAGCAATTAAACACTGGCGTGCTGCCAATGATCAAAAATCAATGGAACAACGCATTGCTGAAGTTTGCGGTAAAGCATTTATCGAACAATCACAGTACATGTGTTTTGAAGCAGCTAATTTGAAGCTGCATGGCTGGATTGCATTACCGAGTTTTTCAAGATCTACAGCGGATATGCAGTATTTTTTCGTCAATGGTCGAATCATTCGCGATAAATTGGTCACGCATGCTGTAAGGCAGGCATATCAGGATGTTTTATATCATGGGCGTCATCCAGCCTATGTGTTATTTCTGGAGCTAGACCCCTCAATGGTGGATGTAAATGCGCACCCAACAAAGCATGAAGTGCGGTTTCGAGAAGGTCGTTTAGTGCATGATTTCCTTTTCAGGGGGATTCATAAAGCACTGGCTGATGTTAGGCCAGAGACTCATGAAGCCAGTGAGAATTCATTAGTCGGTTCGGTATTAAATAACCCTGTTTCAGCTTCGGTGCAGCCATTGCAAACGTCAATGTCGGGTATTTCAAATTACGGCGGTCCAACGAGACAAAGTGGAATGGCGCTAGAAGTGAATGAGCAGATAAAGGCCTACGCTAATTTATCTCGAGGTTTACCGGCAAACGACTCACAGCAACACTCAGAGCAGTCGCAGGAGATCCCACCTTTAGGTTTTGCCGTGGCTCAGTTACATGGTATTTATATTTTATCGCAAACAGCAAATGGTTTAGTAGTTGTTGATATGCATGCTGCGCACGAGCGAATTACTTATGAACGTATGAAGCAAGATATGCAGCAGGGTAATTTAGCATCACAACCGTTATTAGTTCCCATTGGTATGAGCCTCAGTGAAAAAGAGGCTTGTCTAGCTGAAGATCATACAGATATTTTTACAGAACTTGGTTTTGAGCTGGATCGAAGTGGACCAGAAAGCATTCAAATCAGACAAATACCAGTTATTTTAGCAAGAGCGGATGCAGAAACATTAGTTAGGGACGTACTCTCAGACCTGTTAAGTTATGGGAATTCAGAGCGGATTCGAAATGCAATTAACACAGTTTTAGGCACGATGGCGTGCCACGGTTCGGTTAGGGCTAATCGTAGCTTAACGCTTCCAGAAATGAATGCTCTGTTACGGGATATGGAAACAACAGAAAGAAGCGGGCAATGTAATCATGGTCGTCCTACATGGACAGAATTTAGTTTAGATGCCATTGATAAATGGTTTATGAGAGGGCAGTAACTGCAAAGTCGTAAGTCGTTAGACAAAGCGGGGCGCCATAGGCGTCTAAAAAGCTTTTGATTTTTGACTCAAGACTTACGACTTCTGACTAACGACTTATTTATATGACTGAATTAATCGTCCAACACCCAACCAACGCTCCAGATGACAGCCCGATTGTCGTGATGATCATGGGCCCGACTGCTGCGGGTAAAACCAATTTAGCTATTGAATGTGTTGAGCAATTTGGTTGTGAATTAATTAGTGTGGACTCTGCGCTGGTGTACCGTGAGATGAATATTGGTACAGCTAAGCCAGATACGCAGGAGCTGGCGCGGGCACCGCATAAACTAATTGATATTATTGATCCCGCAGAATCCTATTCAGCAGCTAATTTTAGAGAAGATGCACTCAGAGAAATTAAATCTACCCTGAGCCGGGGTAAAACACCGGTATTAGTTGGTGGCACAATGCTTTATTACAAAGCATTGCAGGAAGGGCTGTCTGAATTACCCGGGGCCGATGAGGGAATAAGAGCACAACTAGAAGCTGATGCTGAAAGTTATGGTTGGCAGAAAATGCATGACCGACTTGCGCAAATAGATCCTGTATCTGCTCAACGTATACACCCTAATGACCCACAAAGAATACAGCGTGCCCTTGAGGTTTATGAAGTAAGTGGAAAAACCTTAACCGAATACTGGCAGTCACAAAGTGCGCAGGCATTACCTTACAATTTATTGAAAATAGCATTTTTTCCTGAAGACAGAGATTTATTAAAACAACGTATTTCTCAACGTTTTCATCAAATGCTCGAACTTGGCTTTATTGAAGAAGTCGAAGCCTTGAGAAGTCGAGGTGATTTGAATCTTGATATGCCTTCTATGCGTTGTGTGGGGTACCGGCAGGCATGGGAATATCTTGATGGTTTAAGTACGTATGAGGAAATGACGGAAAAGGCCATAATTGCTACGCGACAATTAGCAAAGCGCCAGTTGACCTGGCTACGTAAAGAAAAAAACTGTAACTTTTATGATATAAATCAGGCCATTTATCTAAAAATACTGAAAAAACTAAAAAATTTACTATGATCTTCTTTCATAGGCTTGAATTATGCATCTAAGACACAATGTTAGAGTCTAATAATAAATAAACATGTTTAAAAAGAGCATGTAAATATAAAATTACAACAAATTTTGGGAGAAAGACCATGCCAAAAGGGCAATCATTACAAGAACCCTTCCTCAACGCGCTACGAAAAGAACGTGTGCCAGTGTCAATTTATTTAGTTAACGGTATTAAACTTCAAGGGCAGGTCGAATCATTTGATCAATTTGCTGTAATGTTAAGAAATACTGTGAGTCAGATGGTATATAAACATGCCATCTCTACAATCGTACCAGCCAGAGCTATACGCTGGGCCAATGCACATGATGATGATCATGAGAATGGTCATAGTGATGCTGGAGGCGGTAACGTTTAACAGTTAGTTTTAAATCTTTTTTTCTCTACGGCTGTCTTACTGACAGCCGTTTTTCTTATTGGCTTAAGATGTCTTATCCTTAATAACAAACCCCGTCCACTCTCCTTATGTCTATTTTTAAAGCAGGGATAAAGGCCAGGTATTACGTGTATAATGTCGTCTTTATTCTATTCTAAAGAGAATTTACATTGTTCGATCGTCCCGGTATTGGCGAGCAGGCCATACTTGTTCACCTTGATCTCAACGCTGAAAATCAACGCGAATACATCACTGAATTTGAAGAGCTTGCTCAGTCCGCAGGTGCTAATGTGCGTGATATTGTCACCTCGAGCCGTAAAACACCTGATGCCAAATATTTTGTAGGTAAGGGTAAAGCTGATGAAATTGCACAACTGGTTGAAGCTAATGAAATTGAATTAGTTTTGTTTAACCATGCGCTCAGCCCCTCTCAGGAAAGAAACCTTGAAGCATTATTTCAATGTAGAGTGTTAGATCGAACCGGTTTGATTCTGGACATCTTCTCTCAACGAGCCAGGACATTTGAGGGTAAGTTACAGGTTGAGCTTGCTCAGCTTAAGCATTTATCTACCCGTCTAATTAGAGGCTGGACTCACCTTGAGCGTCAAAAAGGGGGTATTGGTTTACGTGGCCCGGGTGAAACTCAACTGGAAACCGATCGACGTTTACTGGGTATGCGTATACGGCAGATAAATAAACGTCTGGTGAAAGTGCGTAAACAACGCGAACAAGGTAGAAGCGCCAGGCGAAAAGCAGAAGTGCCTACCGTGGCATTTGTAGGTTATACCAATGCGGGTAAATCAACTCTGTTTAATGCCCTGACCGAGGCAGATGTTTATGTGCAGGATCAACTGTTTGCGACACTTGATCCTACGCTAAGAAAGCTAAAAATTGATAATAGTTGTGAAATTATTTTGGCTGATACAGTGGGTTTTATTCGTCATTTGCCCCATGACCTGGTTGACTCATTTCGCTCAACCTTGCAGGAGACAGAGGAGGCGCATTTATTATTCCATATTATCGATGCCTCTGATGATATGCGTCTGGATAATATAGATGCTGTGGAAACGGTGTTAAAAGAAATCGGTGCCATGAAAGTACCGCAGATCCAAATAATGAATAAAATAGATCGATTAGAAATTGAGCCGCGAATTGATCGTGATGAACAGGGTAATGTTAAACGTATCTGGGTTTCGGCAATTGAAAATAAGGGGCTGGACCTGATTCATCAGGTGCTAGCAGATTATTTTAAGCAAGATGTGGTTCAGGGTACCTTATGCCTTTCACCTGCTGAGGGCAGGGTGCGAGCGTTGCTCTATGGTATTAATGCGGTGGAATCAGAGCAGATTGATGATCAAGGGCAGTTTATTCTACAAATTAATATCCCCAGGCGGGATCTGTTGCAGATGGCCAGCAGAGAATCGGTATCTGAGCACCTGTTATTGCCTGAAGATTATATCGCACCTGCTGTTTATTAAATGGTACTAATTAAATGCCTCATACATGCCTTCTGTTTCTGTGACAGACAGGTTACAATCCGTTTTCTTAAAAATTGATAATAGTTGGAGTCGCTAATGGCTTGGAATGAGCCGGGTGGAAATAAGAATAAAGATCCATGGGGTAACCGTGGTGGTAATGGTGGCAACGACGGCCCACCAGATCTTGATGAGGTATTCAAAAAATTCATGAACAAACTTAACGGTGTGTTAGGTGGTTCTGGGGGCGGTGGTAACCGCGGAGTATCTTCTGGTAATAATTCAGCAGGCATTATCGCATTAGTGGTAATAGGTGCGATTATCTGGTTATTAACCGGTACCTATAAAATTGCTGAGGCTGAGCGAGGTGTAGTGCTGACGTTTGGTAAGCACTCCTACACAGTTGAATCAGGTCTGCACTGGCATTTTCCTACGCCTATACAGAAAGTGCTTAAGGTTGATGTGAGTAATATCCATGAATATTCGCACAATGGCACAATGTTGACGCAAGATCAGAATATCATTGATATTGAAATCACTGTTCAGTACCAGGTTGGTAGTTCAGAAGATTATTTCTTCAATATGCGTAATCCAGTGCGTACATTAGCTGAAGCATCTGAAAGCGCACTGCGTCAGCATGTTGGCCGTAGTACGATGGATTATGTATTTGGTGATGGTCGTGAAGATATTGCGGTAAGCACGCAGGAAACGACTCAGGAAATACTCGATAGCTATAAATCGGGTTTGCAAATCGTGCGTGTAAACATGCAGGAAGCGAAGCCGCCTGAAGCAGTAAAAGCTTCATTTGATGATGTAACTAAAGCCGTGGAAGATGAGGATAAATTACAGAATCAGGCTGAGGCCTATCGTAATGAAATCTTACCTACTGCACGAGGTCAGTCTGCACAAATATTAGAACAGGCTAAAGCTTACAAACAGGAAGTGGTTGCTCGAGCTGAAGGTGATGCACAACGATTTACAAGTCTTTATAACGAGTATCGTAAATCTCCTGGTGTAACCCGAGATCGACTTTATATCGAAACGGTTGAATCAGTATTATCTCAAACCAGTAAAATTATGGTTGATGTTGAAGGTGGTAATAATATGATTTATTTACCGCTTGATAAGATGTTAGAAAATAGAGATGTCAGTCGCAATACTGTGCAGAGAGCAAGTGGTTTAATTGATAATGCACAAAATAGTGACTTTGATAATAATAGAAATCGCTCTGTACGTTCAAGGGAGGCAAGATAATGAATAAAATAATCGGCATTATAATTGCCCTGGGATTAATCGTTGTTTATACCTGTACTTTCTTTGTTGATGAGCGTGAAAAAGCGATTCTTCTGGCTTTCGGTAAAATTGATAAAGTCGGTTATGAACCGGGTATACATTTCAAATTACCATTTCCATTCAACGAAGTTAAAAAACTCGATGGTCGTATTTTGACTATTGATCAAAGACCTGTGCGTTTTTTAACTAAAGAAAAACAACATATGGTTGTTGATTCATTTGTTAAGTGGCGCATTATTGATGAAGCTAAATACTTCACTGCTACTTCAGGTGGTCGTGAGCAGAATGCAGCTTCATTAATTTATCGTATGGTAGATGACGGTTTACGAAATGAGTTTGCAAAACGTACTGTACAGGAAGTTATTGCTCAGGATCGTACTCAGATAATGACTTTACTTACTAGTAATATCGATGAAAAAGCACAGTCTTTAGGTATTCGTGTTGTTGATGTAAGAATCAAACGTATCGATTTTCCTGAAAAAATTAGTCAGAATGTTTATGAACGAATGCGTACTGAACGTGAACGTTTAGCTCGTGAACATCGCTCTAAAGGTGAAGAGACTGCAACACGTATTCGTGCAGATGCAGATGCGCAGAGTCGGGTACTAGTTGCTGAAGCTTATCGTGATTCTGAAATTATGCGTGGTGAAGGCGATGCACTTTCTACTGAGATTTATGCCAAAGCATTTAATCGTGATCGTGATTTTTATCGGTTCTATAGAAGTATGGAAGCCTATAAGAAAACCTTTTCGAATAAAGGTGATGTTATGTTGATAGAACCAGATTCAGATTTCTTTAAATATTTTAAGAATTCGAACGGTAAATCGAAATAGTAACAGTTAGATCTTAAGCCGGACAGAAATGTCCGGCTTTTGTGTGCATGGATGCACGGTATTTTTTAAACGCAGGAGCGGCTTTAAAAAGTGTGTGCATGGATGCACGGTATTTTTTAAACGCAGGAGCGGCTTTAAAAAGTGTGTGCATAGATATGCAGTAATTAACTTCAGTTTTCAAATAGTTTGAAGAGAACTGGTGGTGACAATGGGCATTAATAAAGGTTTAGAATGATTGCCTGGAATGAGCTTTTTAGTGCATTGGCACTGGTTTTAGTAATAGAAGGGCTAATGCCTTTTATTAGCCCTAAGGGCTGGCGAGAAACTATGTTACAGGCAAGTCGCTTAGAAGATAAAACGTTACGAACAATTGGTTTTGTTAGTATGTTGTTTGGTGTAGTTTTATTGTATTTAATGCGTTAATTTAAAAGGAACCGGACTGAAGTTGCTCTAGTGTGTCGGTTTAAACCGTCTACTTTGAGTGATCTCTCGCGGATGATATTAGATCCGATCTTTAATCGTTTTATGAAGAGATTTTGAAAAAATAATGAATAACACAGCATCAAATAATCGTTGGTTATTACCCCAGGGAATTGAAGAAGCGCTTCCTGCGGATGCAGCTCGTCTTGAATCTTTACGTAGAAATTTACTCGATATATATGCCAGTTGGGGTTATGAATTAGTTATGCCGCCAATGATCGAGTTTCTCGATTCTTTATTAACGGGTACCGGTCATGACCTGGATTTACAGACATTTAAACTAATTGATCAGCTTACAGGTCGCTCAATGGGTATGCGTGCGGATATGACACCGCAGGTAGCTCGAATTGACTCTCATCGGTTAAAAAATGAAACACCAAATCGACTGTGTTATATGGGAACCGTTCTACGTACTCTACCTGATGGTTTTGGTAGTAGTCGTAGTCCATTTCAGGCGGGTGTCGAATTATATGGTCACGGCGGTATAGAAAGTGATGTTGAAGTTTTATGCTTAATGGTAGAAACACTCAGAGCGTCGGGCATAAAAGATATTTCAATTGATATTGGCCATGTTGGGCTTTATCGAGGGCTTGCAAAGCAGGCGGGTTTTGATGAGGATCAGGAAGCGACCTTATTTGAAATGATGCAGCGCAAAGCTATTCCTGAAATACAGTCATTTCTTGATTCCCAGTCTATCGAAAAAAATGTAGCTGAAATGTTAAATGCACTACCTGAGTTAAACGGTGACGATAGTTGTTTGCAGCGTGCGCAAAAAATATTATCTAATGCTGATGATGAAGTTAAAGACGCATTGAGTTATTTACAACAGGCAGTGGCTAAATTTAAACAACGGGTAGGTGATGTAGCTATTCACTTTGATCTGTCTGAATTACGTGGCTATCACTATCATACTGGTTTGCTGTTTGCAGCATATACGCCAGATGAAGGGCAGGAAATAGCTCGTGGTGGTCGCTATGATGATATTGGTCATGTATTTGGTCGTGCTCGTCCTGCCACCGGTTTTAGTACTGATTTAAAGAACTTATTAAATTTATCACAGCAAATGGAAGTGTTATCTTCTAGTGCTATTTTAGCACCCAGTGATGACGACCCGGAGTTATGGACAACTGTGCAGAGGTTACGAGCTCAGGGTGAAAAAGTTATTCAATCTTTACCTGGTCAGTTAGGCGATGCGGCTGATCTTGGTTGCGATCGTGAACTGAAAAATATTTCAGGTAAGTGGGTCGTTAAATAAATTAATTATCTCAATGAAGGCATAATCTGATGGGTAAGAATGTAGTTGTACTGGGTAGTCAATGGGGCGATGAAGGTAAGGGCAAGATAGTTGATTTGCTAACTGATAGAGCATCTGCGGTTGTTCGATTTCAGGGTGGTCACAATGCGGGTCATACACTGGTAATTGGCGATAAAACAACCGTATTGCATTTAGTACCATCGGGTATTTTACGTGACAATGTTATGTGCCTGATTGGTAATGGAGTTGTGTTATCACCAACTGCCTTATTCACAGAAATGAATATGCTGGAAAAAGAAGGTATTCCCGCTGCGCAGCGTTTAAAAATCTCTGAAGCTTGCCCTCTAATTATGCCTTACCACGTTGCATTAGATCAGGCGCGTGAAATAGCTCGTGGTAAAAAAGCTATTGGTACTACTGGCCGAGGTATCGGTCCCGCATATGAAGATAAAGTCTCACGTCGCGGTTTACGAGTGGGTGATTTATTAAATGCAGAAACTTTTGCTGAAAAGTTAAAAGGTGTTATGGAATATCATAACTTTGCATTGGTTAATTATTTCAAGGCTGATGCGGTTGATTATCAAACAGTATTAGATGAAATCATGGGTATGCGCGAAAAGATTGTTTCGATGATTGCTGATATTCCAGCTATGTTACATAACTTACGTAAAGATGGCGCAAACATTATGTTTGAGGGTGCGCAGGGTACACTACTGGATATCGATCAGGGTACTTACCCATATGTAACATCTTCTAACTGTACTGCAGGTGGTGCATGTACTGGTTCAGGTGTTGGCCCATGTGACTTAGATTATATTTTGGGTATTACCAAAGCATATACTACACGAGTAGGTGCAGGCCCTTTCCCAACAGAGCTATTTGATGATGTAGGGCAGTACTTGGGTGAGAAAGGCCATGAATTTGGTGCAACGACAGGTAGAAGTCGACGTTGTGGCTGGTTTGATGGTGTGGCTTTACGTCGCTCCGCGCAGGTTAATAGTATTACAGGTTTATGCATTACAAAGCTGGATGTTCTGGATGGTTTAGAAACATTAAAAATATGTACGTCATATAAATACAATGGTGAAACCCTGGAAATACCACCAGTAGGTGCTGATGCTATTGAAAAATGTGAAGCGATATATGAGGAAATGCCAGGCTGGTCTGAAGCAACTGTTGGTGTTCGAAACAGAGACGAGCTACCACAAAATGCATTGAATTATTTGAATCGTTTAGAAGAGGTAGTAGGTGTTCCCATAGACATAATTTCTACTGGACCTGAGCGTGATGAGACAATTGTTTTACGTAACCCTTACGAATAAATTTAATCATTACTTAATTACAAAAGCCCTTTTTAAGGGCTTTTGTGCGTTTAGGTTAGTTAATTAAGTAATAAAGTTGTCATGAGTTGATTGCTTTCTGACATTTTAAGACCCGAAAAGATGGCTATATTTATTTAACCTTTATACCAGTAAATAAATAACTGGAGAAAGCAAATGAACCTGGCTATTCAATATTTTAATCAACAATCACCCGGTGTTATTATTGCTGCTCAAAAAGACGGCAGTAATGATCTTGGTGTTTATTATACGGGAACGCGTCAAGAGCTTGAGGTGCTTCGAGGTTTGATCAATGAATCAATCGACCAGCTTCAGTCTAGAGAGGAAGTGGACCTTAATATACTAGACTGAATTGTTAAGGTATTAAAAAACAACAGCTATCACTCGATAGATTTATTTTTTCGAAGGCAGGTCTTTCTTTTGTGGAGACCTGCTCGAACTATTGTTTTACCAATAAAAATTCTACTCGCCAGTTAAAGTGTATAAGCTTTATATAAATAGAAATCTAAACAAATGCCTGGGTAAATTTTTCAATAAATTTATCATAGTCTTCTACAGCTAAGCGATTTATACCAGCTGCGGCTTTTCTGCCGCCCCCTGTTTCAAACTGGCGACATAACTCATCAGCACCGGTTTTATTACTTAAAGGTGCGCGTACACTGACTACATAACTATTATCGGCTTGTAGAGTCAACATGGCATGTGCACGGCTATGATGCTCTGTCGCCAGTTTATTTGCATAAACACCGCTTACGCGGCGTGCCCATTTCTCATTAGGTAGCAGAGTTACGCTATGGCTCGAGGTTTCATAGTCGGGTTTACAGGTTTGAATATTGCTGATGTCTTCATTATAACCATTAAGTAGCGCAACAAATGCATTGTCAGAACTTATAAAATCAAAAGGGTTTTCATAGTTGCTGATAATTTTATATAACGCGTCCGGTGTGAATATAAGGTCATCCAGGTTTGAGCCATAACCATTATAATTAATGCAAGTACCTAGTTGTTCAAGCTGGTTTAATTGTTCTTTAGTTAAGTTTAAAGGCATGGCGGCAGTGTGAGCTGACTGATGTAGGTTGTCACCAAACGCTGCGGTAACGGCCCATGGTAGAAACTGCTGCTTTAGATGATTATTAACTAATAGACTGGTACAGGTGTTTGCATCAGTATTTATCGTTGCGACTAAATTTTTATTTATTGGTATTTCACCTGCAAAGTGGTGATCAAAATATTGTACATGGGTGTTCTGTGATAGAAGTCTTTCCAGGTCGGAACGATTTTTGTCTAGTGAAATATCCAGAACTAACACCTGATCACCAGCAGCGGCCTGTACATTTTTAAGTAGACTAATATCGCGTTTAATCCCGGTTATTAATGTGCTTTCTATAGGGTTAGCAAGGCGCATCTGGTGTAGTGCGCAAATGCCATCAGCATCACCGTTAAAAACGTCAAAATTCGTCATTATTTTTTCCTATAACTTAAAAGGTATCGTAATTTAATCAGAACCGATATTAAAAATTACTGACCAATTTAGCAGAAATATAAATTATTACTAGCTTATGACAGATCATTTCCCTGGATGATATATGTGGTCTGTTTATTAAAAATATTCAAGTTTTATGGCTTTAGGAATAAAACTGATCAATTGTTAAACAATGTTAATAAAGTCTGCCAGCTCTCGTCGGCAGGCTTTTTATTATTTAAAATACACCCATCTTAATATAAAGCTATGAAATAAAAACAGCAAGATTACATAAAAATACATGTTCAATTTTTGAATCCAGTAGGTTGCTTTAAGGGTTGTAGCCGATAATTGTTACGCAGAGTCTATTTAGTGATGATTCAATGATCTGATGTTGGTTACCTTAATGAGTTAGACTGAATAGGTTACTTTAATAAGCACGCGGAAATCATTGAATTTAATGAAAAATTAGTATTTTGGTGTATACTCTTATGCTAAATGTTTAACTAATTTGAAGAAATGGGTCAATTGAAGTTAAAGGCTGGTTTTTGACATATTGTTTCTTCTTAAATGTTGCAATCAGGGTCCAATAAGACAGTATATGTTTTTTAAATTTCTACATCGTCAAATTATTAGTAGGATAATGCTACTTCTATGTTTAGGCTTCGGTTTTTTATCGACGCCTCTTCCGGCTATGGAACTAGATGATTTTGTAGTGGATTCTATTGGCACCCATCCATCTATACGTGAACAAGTACATATATTTAGACAGATTGATCGTGATCGTGATATAGCAAGAAGTGGCTGGCGCCCCAGTGTAGATTTAGAGGCCTCAACTGGTACCTATGAGACTGAATCCCCTCTTACATCAGGTCTTAAGCGTGATTATGAAAGCAACCGAGCAGAGTTGTCTATTACTCAAAATCTTTTTAATGGATTCGATACATCCTATCAGTTAGACCAAACTCAGGCGCGTGTTAGTTCGTCGTTATATGAAATTTTTGATACGGCAGACAATATCGCACTGGAAGCGGTGCAGGCTTACCTGGACGCCGTGAAACAGCAAAAACTGGTTGAACTGGCCGAGACTAATGTGACTTCTCATGAGCGTATTTTGTCGCAGATTCGTGAAAGAAACGACTCAGGAGTAGGACGTCACTCTGAGTTGCAACAAACCGAAGGTCGTGTTGCCCGTGCTCATGCCAGTTTGATAGCGCAACAGAATAATTTACAGGATGCAGCGACAAAACTGCATGAAGTTCTGGGTCGTTATGTAGTGCTTTCAAAAATGAAAGAGCCAGAATTACCTTCTCATCCTGGTAAGACGCTTAATGAATTAATCGATATTGCATTGGAGAAACACCCTGCTATCAAGGTGGCTAATTTTAATATACAAGCCGCCTTGTCAGACTCACATCGCGCTCGACGTAATAACTATCCAAAAGTTGATCTACGTCTGGCTAAAGAAGTGGGTGACGATATCAGTGGTTTGAATGGTGATACTGATGAGATGAGTTTGGTGATAAATCTCAGTTATAACCTTTATCGTGGCGGCGCTGATCGAGCTACAGAGCGCAAAAAAATTAGTGCTGTGCACCAGAATCAGGAATTTGCTGCACAAGTTCGCCGGCAGATTATTAATACTATGCGTCTGGCGTGGGTGGCTGATCAGTCTTTGTCGCGACAAATTAAATTTTTAAGCACGCATATCGATAAAGCTCGTCAAACAGTTGAATCCTATGGAGAGGAGTTTTTTATAGGTCAGCGAGACTTGATTGATTTACTCGATGCTGAAAGTGAGTTGAACACGGCGCAAAACCAACATATCGAAGCTTTATATGAATCTCTTGCTGCAAGATATCGAATACTTGAGGCTATGGGCATATTGTTTCCGGCCTTAAATCTGGATGTGTCTGTTGGTGAAGATGATTTACATATTTCTAAAATTCAGGCTCAAGGAGACGATGTTTTGCCTCTGGATTCTGACCGAGATGTGGATAAAGAAAAGAATCCTCTTGATCACTGTGATAATACTCTGAAAGATAATTCTGTGAATGATTTCGGTTGTCATGATAATTATTCTGTCAGGTTTGGTTTTAACCAAGTGAATCAAGCACCGGTAGTTGGTGATGATCAACTGGAACTGGAAATGAATAGTGCACTGGTTATACCCCAGAGCATATTGCTTGAGAACGATACCGATGCCGATAATGATAATTTGCGCTTGGTTAATTTTACTCAGCCTGAAAAAGGTGCCCTGGCATTTGATGATAAGAAAAACTTAATTTATCGAGCCGAAGACGGTTTCACGGGAACTGATAAATTTAGCTATACGATTACAGATGGTCAGGGTGCAGTAGCTACTGCCGTGGTTAAACTCATCGTGGCGCCTAAAAGTGATATGCAATTAACTAAAACACAATTTGTGAATTTTGTTTATAAGAGTTCAAAGCTTGCATCTGGGTCACAGGCAAAAATTGAAGATATTGTTAATAAACTAAAATACATGTCATATGATCGAGTCGAAATTTTTGCATATACAGATAATATCGGCTCAGATAGCTATAATTTAGCATTATCAAAGCGTCGAGCTGAAGCCACTCGCGGGATGTTGGTATCTCTAGGGTTGGATAGTAAAAAAATAAAAGCATTTGGTATGGGTGAACAAAATCCTATTGCTGATAATGCCACACCTGAAGGTCAGGCTATTAATCGACGGGGTGAGCTGTTGATTAAATTTGGCTCGGGGTCTTCCAGCAAGCCACGTGCAGTACTAGAAAAAAAATCAAACTAGTTATCACGCGCCTGTGTTCTGCTGGATGCTAAATATAATAAGGGTCCAAATTGCTGAATGAGTATTTCTTAAAAGTAATGATTGAGCAGAGAAGCTAACTCGTGCGGCTGCGTATTGACAGTGTTGTTGTAAACTTTAGGCACTACTTTAAAGTGTTTGCAATTAGCATGATCTGCGTATTGGCATTATTTATGCCCAATCAGCAATATGCACAGACTTTTGCGGATCAAAAAATGCTGCAAAGACTAAATGAGCAATATAGTGCAGAGGCCAAAAATCGTGGTATTGCGCTGAATTTAATGCTCAAGAAACTTGCCGATAAAGATATTAAACAACAGCTAGCTGAAGTGAACCGTTTTTTTAATCAGTTCAAATACCAGGAAGATATGAAACTGTGGCAACAGAAAGATTATTGGGCTACCCCTGAAGAGTTTATTGGCGTTAATAGCGGTGACTGTGAAGATTATGTAGTGGCAAAATACTTTGCGCTTCGTTATTTGGGTGTACCAGATAAAAAACTATATCTAACCTATGTAAAAGCAGTGCGTGAGAATGTTGCCCATATGGTGCTTAGTTATTTTTCAACGCCTAAAAGCATACCGCTCATTCTTGATAACTATAATCCACAAATTCTATCCGCTAGCAGGCGTCGCGATTTATTGCCTGTTTATAGCTTTAATGCGAAATCTCTATTTTTAACCAATGCTTCAGCTGGGCTGGGACGTTCATTGCCAACAGATAAAATAAAAAATAACAAATGGCAAAAAATGCTGGCTAATATAAAAAGGTCGAATCCATGACATTATTTAAACAGGTTGCCTTAATTGTGTCCCTGGTGTTTTTACTGATATTAGTAACCATCTCGTTTAGTAATATTGAAAGGGCGGGTTCATTTTCAGAAGGTCAATTAAAAACATCGGCACAAGATATGGCAACCACATTAGGCATTGCTATCAGTACATCATCTTCGGTTGATGATGTTGCTGCATATGAAACTTTATTTAATGCGGTATTTGATAGCGGATATTATTCAAGTATTGAACTGGTAGCACCTGATGGAAAAGTAATACTTAAAAAAACAAGGTTGGTAGAAGTTCAAGGTGTGCCAGACTGGTTTATATCTTTGGTACCATTATGGCCTGCAGTAGGTACATCTGAGGTAATGAAGGGTTGGGTTCCTCTGGGTACTTTGCGCTTAACTTTGCACCCTGGTTATGTATATACCGCATTGTATAAAAATATTGAGTCCAGTTTGTTTTGGGCGATGGTGCTATTTTCTTTTGGCATGATATTGCTATGGTTATTGTTGCATTATGTTCTTAAACCTCTTAATCAAGTGAAAGAACAAGCAGATGCTATTCATAATAATCAGTTTGTTCAGCAAACATCTATTCCCAGAACACTAGAATTACGTGCGGTTGTTAAAGCCATGAATAGCATGGTGGACAAAGTACATATGGTGTTTGATGATCAGAAAAATACACTCACTCGTTATCAAAAATTACTTTATGAAGATAAGTTAACTGGTTTAGGTAATCGTCAGTACTTTATGGATGAACTGGAACGTGCACAAGCGCAAGAAACATCCTTTCATGGCAATATGGCGGTAATTAAAATACAGAATCTTGATTATATACACGATCATTTAGGTTATGAAAAATCCAATGCTATTATTATTTTAATAGCCGGAATATTGAAACATGATGCAGATAATAATCTTAATAAGTGTTGCGCGCGACTGGCGAATGATGAATTTGCATTATTAGTCTCAGCTGATGCACAACCGGTTGTTGAATATATAGAAGAAATATTCGAACGCTTTGAAGCCGATGTTGCTCTTATGGATTTGAAAAGTGATGTATCACTGGTTTCAGGTGTTAGTAGTGTGCAGGTGGGGCATGGTGCAGGCGAAACTTTAGCTGAGTCTGATTTTGCGTTAACGCAGGCGTTATCGTGTGGTCCCTATTGTATAAAAGAGAAAGTATCGACAAATATTGCATTGCCTCAGGGTAAAATGAAATGGCGTTCATGGCTTGAGCAATGCGTTGCTACAGGTGCGCTTTTTCTTGTTCGTCAGAATGTTTTAAATACTGAGGACGAGGTTATACACCAGGAAGTTTTTGTGCGACTCAAAAATGAAGACGGACAAATTGTGCCAGCAGGCATGTTTATGCCAATGGCCAATGCATTGGGTTTGGGGGAAAATATTGATCGTGTGGTTTTTCAATTAGTGAAAGCCTTAAGTGAAAAATCAAATAGTGTTCCAGTGGCGCTTAATTTAACAGTGTCCGTTTTCAGTCATGCTGACGCGTTAGTTGAATTTAATCAATTGTTGAAACATTTTCAGCAAAGCTCGGCTAAACTTTGTGTGGAAGCCAGCCATGCCATTCTTGATCAATACCCTGCGATGTGTGCCGAAGTGGCTGACTCTGTTAGGCAGGCCGGGCAATCTTTTGGTATTGACAACTTGCATCTGGGGCGTTCTTTGCAGGCTTTACAAACACTACGACCAGATTATGTCAAAGTTAATGCCAAAACACTTTATGAATTAGCAGCAGGTGAAGACTCAGTGGGATTCCAGGCTTTAAATACATTAACAAAAACAATGGGTACTCAGTTAATTGCTGTAGGGGTTGACTCGCAAGAACTGTATGATCATTTACAGGCGTTAGATGTGAGTGTGATGCAGGGTAATCTTCTTGGTGAGGCTGAGGAATTTTTATGAGTGATAATCATCATCACTATGATCCGCTACTGGAATGCCTGGTCGTATTCGCTAAACTTTTTAATCGTCCTATTTCCATTGATGCGTTAATTTCAGGGCTGCCAATAGAGCCGGGAAAACCTGGGCCTGAACTTTTTTCTATTAATAGTTCTAAGGGATTGTTCTCTCGTGTGGCTAAACGGGCAGGGTTCGCTGCGCGATTAATAAAACGTGACTTGAATCAGCTGTCTGGATTATTACTACCCTGTATTTTAATTTTAAAAGATCGAAATGCTTGCGTGCTGGAAAGCATTGATAAAGAAAATAATCGCGCGCGGGTTATATTTCCCGAGGTGAGTGATGGTGAAGAATGGATTGAGCTTGATAAACTCGAAGAAGAATACATGGGTTTTTCTTTTTTACTCAAGCGGGAATTTAAAAAACGTAGCCGACCTCTTCGATTAATCAAAGCGGGAGAGAGTCATTGGTTTTGGGGTACGCTATCAAGGTCACGTGAAATATTTATCAGTGTAATACTTGCATCTGTGCTGGTTAATCTTTTTGTAGTGGCTACGCCACTATTTACAATGAATGTGTATGACAGGGTAGTACCGAATGATGCAATGGAAACATTATGGGTGCTCGCGGTGGGTGTCATGTTGGTGTATACCTTTGATGCTGGAGTGCGTTACATTCGAACTTATTTGTTAGAAGT
>Ga0316204_10003352_pt1 | contig 32418 bp, 36 predicted proteins | sample 6monrhotite_MG_2_FD_205661 | JGI IMG/M metagenome (GOLD analysis project Ga0316204, IMG submission 205661) | Microbial mat bacterial communities from mineral coupon in-situ incubated in ocean water Damariscotta River, Maine, United States -... | ecosystem: Environmental > Aquatic > Marine >... | reverse complement strand
GTAGAACATGGAAACAGGCGCTGAACCAATTCGCCGTCCTGTTTCATGACCGTTTTCCACCTTCACTATATTGAAGATGGAAATAAACCCAAATGGTCACTTACACGGAATATCGGATACTACCTGGTCATTAGACCGTTTTTTCTTAGTCACCCTCATCACCAATCCCCAAATCGGCAATCAATTGATCCACTTTCTGCTTAACTATACTTAAGTCATCTTCGTGACCAATCTTCATGTAGATTTCACGAATAGCCACCGAAGAAAAAACAATCATTCTAGCAAGTCGCCTGATTATTTCATCCGTATTTGTGGAGATATCTTGTTGGATAAGCAATCGAATATATTCAGAGGTTGGTAAACCAGCATAAGTTGCCCGACGGTCCACTTCCCGGTATTGAATATCCGTAAGCCTGAGATTAATACGACATTCATTGTTCATAATTCACACCTTGTTTTAAGTTAACAGATGTGTCGCCGCTATTTATTGAATGGTATTTTCCGTACTGATACTATTGTAGCATAGGTCTGAATAAATTCCCATCAGCAAAGCAAAGAAATTTCTCTTGCGTACATCTTTCTGTACATGTACTATATCACGAACAACGAAGGAAGATAAGATGGAAGTTATGTCATATACCCGGGCGCGGCAAAGCTTTGCTAACCTCATGAAAACCGTAAATGCCGACCATACAACGGTTCATGTCACTCAAAAATCGGGAGATGATGTGGTGGTCATGAGCAAGTCTGATTTTGATGCCCTCGAAGAAACACTGCATTTACTTTCCAGCCCCGTCAATGCGGCCCGTCTGAATGAAAGTATTTCTGAACTGGAAGCGGGCAAAGGCACCGAGCATGCTTTGCGTGATGTATGAAACTGATCTGGAGTGACAATGCCTGGAGTGATTATCTCTATTGGCAGGAAAACGACAAAAAGATGGTCAAGCGGATTAATAACCTGATCAAGGATATCAAAAGAACGCCCTATACCGGCCTTGGCAAACCAGAACCTCTTAAACACAACTGGTCTGGCTATTGGTCAAGAAGAATCAGCCAGAGTGACCGCCTGATCTATAAATATACGGATAATGCTATTCTTATTGCCCAAGCAAGGTTTCATTATAGATAGTGTCACAAAACCCGCTCATATTTACGACCAAAATATTAATTAGAACTTACAATATTCTTAGATATTACATTTATTAAAATGAGCTAATTTACAGTGGATCTCCTATCAAATATCAATATGCCTTTCGGCGTTATTTTCATCCTCGCACTGTTGTGGGTGGTTGGGATAGGAGCACTCATTGTGAGAAAAAATAAGTTAGGTCCAAATCATCTCCGATCACAGGTACTAAATGGTGCTTATGAACCATGGAATGGATCAACTTCGTCAGGAATGATTGTTAATTCATTTGATAGTGATGCCGCGCGGCAACTAGACCTCACAGCCAACATCAATGACGATTTTCTCGAGAGCTTACGTGACGATGATTATCAAAGAAACAACCGTTAAACTGTATCATTCATCATCAACTGATTTTGGCTTAGCATGACGACCGCCCCGCCTATTCTGAACCGGATTTTCCCGTACTCCCCGCAAATTGGACCTGTTATCAGATTCATTTTGAGAATCAGAGTGCGACTTGGTCCAGGCTTCCAGATCATCGGGTGATGTGGTGAATGTCTTTTCAAACACACCCTTGCCGGCCTCTTCCGATATTTCTTCTTTCTCTGGTACCGCAGTATCCCGTTCAGCTTTCCCTTCAGATAAAGCATTTGACGTATTCTCATGCACATTGGCATTTGAAGACTTAATTGATGAAGCCTTGCCAGTGATATCCGGCTCTGGTGCTTGACTTTCGATTGTCTCCTTACCCGCACTAAATACTTCCTGTACCTCAGCTATATTCTCATCCCGACCAACATTTACCGACGCGGCGCTTGGTTCACTGATATTCGGGACATTAACCGCGCCAAAGTTCTGATCCACATAGCTGTCAACAAAGTCGCCCACATGGTCACGGACAACGGCCTGATCATCAGAATTCTGCGAGACCAAAAGCCGCCGGGCTTCAGATGGCCCGAAAGGCACGCCCGTTTCACTACGGGCATCTGAAAAATATTCAAAAAAGGACTGATCAAGCCGCTGATTAAAATCGGTGCTATCTCGCTGTTGAGAAACCATCGCGTCCTCAAACCTTTCAGCCTGAGAGAAACTTCTACTGGATGATTCATCAAAACTCTTCGCCTGATTATAATTCTGTGCCAATACTGATCTGAACTGAGATGTTTCTCCGCCCGACACTGCTGAGGTCTGACCAAGCATTGCGCTCCTCGTCTCGTCAAAAAGAGAGGATATATTATTCCGCTCAGCATAATTCTGCGCATCTGTATATTGCTCTGCCGATAAAGTCCTTGCTTCCCCACTAGCTCCCCCTTCAGCAGACAATGTACCATCAATTGGGCTAAAAAAATCCACAATGCCAGGGGCTGATAGCTTTACACCTGCTGTTGCTCGCGCAAAGGCACTTAGTGACGCTTGTGTCGTCGTATTATTCTGATTGGCAAATGTTCTGGCATGTTCATTAAGTTTACTGACATTCTCGGACACCCGCGCATCTGTCGTAAAGCTCGTCTGCTCGGAAACGCTTCTGCCTTCATTAACCCCCTGTGCCATATCTGCAATCTGCTGATTGACGGTGGCATGGCTCTCCCGGCTCTGGGCTTGCATTCTCGTTCCCTGCTCCCGGGAAGTGGCCGCCCGGCTTGACAGGGCCTCAGATACCGAATGGCCATAATTGATGCTGCTTGGAAAGTTTGACGCCGCCCCGCCACCCTGTACCACCTGCCGGCCATCGGGCGTCATCGAGACTGTCGCCCCCTCAGGTGTCCGGTATGAGAATACACCCGTATCCACATGGGGGCTTGTGGTCAGGCTATGGGCCGACGTTTGATTATATCGATGAGTATCTACGGAGGTATTGCCCAGAGAAATATTACCCGTAGCCGCTTCACTTCCCGCCGCTGTCGCGGCACTTTGAACCGGCGCCAATATTGACTGGGACATGCCCCCGATAGCGACGGCACCACGGGCAAGACCTGCGGTAAGGAACGGGATCATAATCAAAAAGAACCCGGCCAGTAGGGCCACATCCGAGTTTACCGCATCAATACCACTCATGGTCACCAGAGAGAATTCCCGCGCTCCACCCTCCATCAGAGCCGCCGCTTTTGTAGCTTCTGCCGTCTCCCCCATCATAATCCGGTGCAGTATGACATAGGCTGGCCCCCAGCTTTGCAACCAGATAAAGACACCAAAATAAGCCGTGAAGAATTTACGTCCTATCATCGGCAACAGAAGCAGCGGAAACAAAAAAGGGAACAGGCCATAATAAAGCGTCTCTAACACAATCCGTAAAAGCGGTACCCATTTCTCCGCCTGCCGTGCCACGGCGCGAAAGGTTGATGTCGCCTGACTTTCAGCCCGGGCCTGGGCATAGATTTCAAGGGCGGATGTGCTGCCCGTATCGCCAGCGAATTCCAGCGCCGAGCGATTAATGGCATTGATCAACATGGCCTGCTGTATAAGACCCAGTGCTTCACGGGACGTGCCCACAAGATATTCATGGGCAATGGGGAGGTCAGAGAGAATTGCTGCACGGGCCAAGGCTGGCAGTCGATCAGAATATATGCGTGCGCCGTAAAGCTCGGCGGCACGGTTGAGTTCTGAAGACCACAGAGTGTTAAGGCGGGTCGCGCCGTCAAGACAGGTAATGATGGTTTCAGTACCACCCTCCCTGTAGGCAAAACTTCTAGCTTCAGAGGGGCTATTCTGGACGGTCAGGTAATTCCAGATATCAGGTGTGGTTTTCATGTCTTCCAGATCCAGATGACCCAGAAGCAATCCGTAAAAAACACATTGCTGCACGTAAGCACTGACATTGGCGGCCAATTCGGTGTTGGTGATCTGAAAGCTTGTGGTCATTTCCAGAAGGCGAGCCCCGAAAATCACACCATTCGCTGAATAAAGCAGGTCACCGGGTAAAGAATATGCTGTTTCTGTCTGTCGTGTGACATAATCCCCGACCTGACTGGACAGGCCGGCAAAGTAAGCCAACCCGAAAGGCACATTAGCCACTGTTGCGGCGGGTAGGGTTGGATTAAGCCGGTCCGTAATCTGCACATCAAGCTTTGGCACAAACAATATGCCATAGATCAACAAGGCAGAAAGATACCAACGCAGGATAACCAGAAAATCCGTTGAAAAGATATAATGAACCAAAACAAAGACCAGCCCCAAAGCAAGCGCCAGCCGCATCAGACTTTCCATGGCTCCCGATCCGGCCAGAGCCGCGACCGCATTGAATATATCAACAAGATAGGTGCCGCCGCCGTAAGTAAATACTTCCATCACATACTCCTATCTGCTTATGAGCCTGCGGGAATAAGTCACACTGTGAGCTAATCTTGAAGAAAGATTGCTCGCCAAAAATGCTTCCAGTACCTGCACACGCTTGACAATATCCAGGGCGATCTGAAGATGCTGTCCGGATTGCGTGCGATGACGGGTTAAATTAACCCGGCTTTCTGACAAACGATCCGTCCACATTTCCAGGATATCGCTTGAGCCACCCTGCACATAACTTGCCGCGTCCTGAACATCCTCCACGGCGGAATCCAGAAAGGAAAAAACAAAATCTATCGCCAGAATTTCAGAATACTGCAGTAAATCACTGATGGCATTACCGCCAGAATAGGCCACATGCACATTGACAAACTTATAAACCGGCAGGGTCGAGAGATTGAGAAAATCAATCATTTCCTGAGTCAAAGCCGTATCAGCCCGTACGCTTGTCACCATGCCCGTGAGTAAAACATCAATTCGCCGCCGGAAAGCACGGTTCGCCGGAATGGTGATGGTTTTGCCAAAGCGACTTGGATTCAGACAAAGATCAGGTTCGTCACACTTGTGAACCTGTACTTCTCCGCCGTCCAACAGTGCTTTGATAATACCGTCATCAATTATTTTAGGTGCGTAAACATCCAAACTCGCAGGATCACTGTCCGTGGCACCGCCTCTTAGTATCACTGTGCCCGCAATGGTCATGAAAAGTTCCGCAAGATCATTATCACTGCTGAGAATAGGATGCTTTTTAATGGCCTCCCAAGTGAGATTTTTATTGATAGGGATTTGTTCTCGTTCTTCAGACGTGGCTCCTGCCAGTACAGACGCCCGTTGCCCCTTTGCACCACATCCCTGCCGGGCGGCAGCATAATCAGAAAATATGCCCTTATTGGTACCAAGGGCTTCACAGATTACCTTGGATGACCGGTCCGTTCGCGGCCAGACAGACCCCACAAGGGCCTGGGCAGTTTCACAGCTGTTGATCGACGCCGAATTAACCTTCTGGGCGAGATCATTGAGTTCACCGATTTTCTCGGCGATCACGGGCGATATGGTCTCAAGTGCCACCTGAAAAGCAAAGCTTGCGGCGTTATTGGCGATAGCTTTCATCATTGCGACCAGCTCATCCGAATTGATAAAGGAGAATGACCCGGCGAACAGGTCAATACCGCCGCAGCCCGCCCGGTATGACGGCAGGTTTAAGGTGGCAAACTGCGTACGCTTCTGCGGCGTTCGTAGATAAACATTCCCCAAAGTATAATATCCAGCCGATTGTCCCTGAAAGGCGGTCGGACCAGTGACATTGGCAACGCCGCCCATACCATTCCAAAACTCTTCCATAGCCGTTCCAACATCCGCATGAGCCGTAAGGGAAAAACAAGTTATAGACATAACCAATAGCATCAGGATCATGGCAATATTCATCTTCATTTTAAAAATCATCGCCCGCGCCTTTCATAATCAATAGATAGATACGTTTCTTCAAATCTTCTTCTGTCATCAAACCAAAACCCACTGGAATGGCACTGCCCTGTTCCGCATCAAACAGAATGACTGCAGGAACAGGCTGATGATCAAGACCGAGAGCGACGGCCTGACCCGTATCCTGCGTTGCATCCGGAAAATAGTCATTGGGTGCACCATCCGTACTCACCGCTTTAACGGGAAGATTATACCGGTCGGCAAATGCCCGCATAAGCGGTGAAAAGGCGCGACACGCACCACATGATCCCGAATAGATATAGAATATGCCGTACCGCTCCCCTAAATGAGCGAGTAAATCCTCCTGCTCGGCCCCACGTGCATCGGACCAGACTTTTTTGCCCAAATTAGAGACGGGTCGCAAAAGCGTATAATCCAGGTCTGGCTGCTGCCACAAGGTCCGCTGCCATACGTCAGCAAATCGCGATGCCCGGTCGAGCTGTATGCGCTGGAAACGGATATAGGCTGAAACATTTGTCGTCGTTGGCTCCAAAACCGCTTCTGCGCGCATTTCTTCGAGCCGGGCGCGTATTTCTCCAATACGTTCATGTGCTGATACTTGTGGGGCCACGGAAAGGCTCTTTTCCTTTACTGGTTTTTCTGGCTGTGGCTTTTCACAGTAGAAATAATGCCCGAGCTTGCGGGCGACACAATAGAGCGGATCATCCAGTGCGGCGGCGGGGCTTATCATCAGAGAAAGCAACAACATTATAGTCCCGCTTTTGAAGAATATTTTTCTATCTGTCATAATAAGCCTCGATCCGGGATTTAAGGTCATTAATCACGCCTTCTTCTGCACGCAAAATAGTAGTTGCCTGAGCATCAGCATAAAATTCGGATAAATCCATGCGTGAAAAGTCAAGACTCTGAAACTGAGCGACCGTAAAACCTTCACAGTTAGGCTCTTTGGCCTCCCCCCAACTGATCCCAAGTTGCTTCCGACCCTGCTCCATAATGATCCGTGATAGCTTGCCCTTGAAACAGCAATAGGATTTGCGTTTTTTGATACAGATACCAAAGATTTTTGAAGAACAATAGGTGCCAACAAAATGGCAAAGGCCGGCCGCTTTTTTCTCGGCAAGCGCCTTAGCTTCGCCGTCACATCCCACAAGACCTATATCAACAAGGAAACCGTCATCAGTACAACAGTTCACCACGCCAAACAGGGTCTTTGGACAAGTTAGATGATCACCGTCAAAAATTGAATAATCTGTCTTGTCGAACTCTCCCGGCTGCTGCGCCATCATTTGAAGGGCTGCCGCCGCTTCTGGAAAGCTGGTGTTCGCTTCACGGGTGATGCTGTCACAACTGCCATCCAGACAATAGATATCTTCGCCGCAAGAGACCGCAATCTCCCCCGTTGGGCCTCCAGGCACAGTACAATGGTAAAATTTTTCATAAACGTCACAGGACCCATCCTCTGCCAAAGACAAGCATTCCTGATGATCGAAACTGCAGGCTGGGTCATCTTCTGCGAGCGCACAATCACTCGCAGGATGGAAATCAATGCAGTCATAACTGCGCTGCCATTTCCAGCAGGTCTGGGTGATTTCAGCACCGTTTACGGTACGGGTTTCCAGACCTTCGATACAGGTTTCACTGATCTGGCTGCATCTTGTATTTTGTGCCAGAGACTGGCAGGCCGCATCATCAGGGGCAGAACTGACATATTCAAACTTGGTATATGTAGGGCTATAGCTCGGAATCTCGGCCCCGCATTCATAGGTCAGTTCAAGGACCGTCGTGCCGCCAAAGTCACAAAATGTAAAAGCTGTACCACCACATTCAAACCGCACATCAACGATTGTACAGGCACTGAAAACTGTAAAATCGCACACAGGAAGCGTTCCAGCGGTGCCCGCCAGACGGCATTGATAGCCAAAAGTCTCGTCAAATTCATGGGCGAGCGGGATGAGACAAGAGGTGGCTGTATGCTCAATGGCCAGTCCTTCATTACAGGTACGGATATAATAGGTGTCAGGGCTATCTCCAACCGGCAGTTCGACACATTCGCCGTACTCACCGGAAAAGCCGCTCACATAAATATCAGGATTATTTTGCGCTTCAAATCCTAGCCCGAGAAAGGCATCCAGCGCCTCCGGTTCCACGACGGGCCGGAGCGCCATACTGTCACGGACGGCCTCTGCAGCTGGATCAGAACTGGCCGCAGCATTCACACTCATGCTAGTGGGGTTATCATAATAGTCTTGCTCTGCCAGATTGTCCGTTTGAAACCCCGGTACCGTATCCGGACTCACGGGCACTTTAGTCGCATTCTCAAGCATTACCTTTAAGTCTCGACCAAGTTTTTTTCCTTCCTCTTTTGCGCTCTGGGCAAACACATGTGACGAAAACATCAACAGCGCCAAAGAGGCCAGAGAAATTATTGTAGAGCACTGCTTCATTGGGACCTCTCTAGCCGCTTGAGATATATTGCGGAACGCGATTTTGCCTGCATCCCATCCGAACGAAGTGTTTCCAGTGCGTAACGGAGTGTGATATTGCCACTGATCCGATCATGGGCAGGAGCCATTGGAATGCACCCTGATGTATTACATTCCCCTATTGGCCCTTCAGGCATAATGAAGGTGGGTACGGCTTTGACATTGAAGGTCTGGAAAAGACGAGGATCAATGCCAACACCGCTCTTGTCACTGTCTTTGATAACAAGGGTCTGCAGGCGAGCCGCTGTTGCCTTCAGAGACCCCTCATGAAAACCCCGCAGGATCACTTGGCCACCAACTGCCCCCACATCCCGAATGAGCACCTTCAGACTCTCGTCCGGCATTGAGAGACTGACCATGACCAGCAAAGGGGAAATGCTATTAAAGCTGGCATCGCGGGCCTCGGCAAAGACCGGCACATTCTGGTTCAACAAACGATCCAAATCAAATTCATCTGAGTTCCTGAGTGAGTTGTCCGGCCCCTGCGCCCCAAGTTGATCTTCATAACGGCGAACCTGCGCATTGGCCTGTTTTTTAACCGTGACTGCTTGCGCGTTCGCCGCTTTAATGGCTGCACGCAACTTCTCCGCAAAAGCTTCTGCTTCTGGCAGAGCCTTTTCGACCGCTTGCTTTAGATTTTCATTATAGCTCTGTTCACCAGAAGCGGGGACAACCGACAATGCTATTGTCAGAACCGAGAATATCAACAGATAATATGATTGCTGTTTCATGATATCCCCCTCAAAACACACAACAGTTGCGTTTACGCCATATGAGATAACCAAAATCTTCCCCGATTACCGGTATCATGCGGCCAGATTCAAACAACACGTTAGACCGTCCCATGGGCACACAGGTATTAGGGCCACTGGTAGCCGGTACCGGACTGACGGGCTGAATGCGGTATTGTTGCTTGCGCATGATGGGCATGGGATATTTGGCGCAGAGACCTTTTGATCCCATGGTGCCAAAGGCAACAAGCTCCCGGTGCAGCTTATAGGCCATACGTTGAACGGCCAGCACACTGCCCTGAATCTGACCGTATTCCGCCTGAATATTACCGTCGAGCGGATACATGGAACCCTGACAGCCTGCACACCAGAAAAGCTCATCGATGGGCAGTCCGGCAGTGGCGGCAACACAGTCAGCGGCACAGGCGGCCTGGGCCATAAGGTTGCCAAATAAAACCGCTTCCGGATTGATCAGAAAAGTCAGTTCATCATCCTGCCACAGGGGATCAAGCTCTGAGATATAGGCAATATCAAAGCTTGCCGCTTCCAGGCACAGGAAATCAACCACAACCTCAAGCCAATATATGAGCGGATAGATATACCAGTGGATCTCCCAATTGCCTTTGTCCTGCCCATTGCTGCGGTTCGTCATCTTGTTGAGACCAATATTAATACCGGGTGAGAGACTTAAGCCTCCAAGGTTCGGAAAACACCAGGGCTTCTTGGTGGCGTCCACAAGACGTACCGGCTCCCAGAATCCAAAAGCAAGACCAACCCTTGGTATGGGCGTGCCGCAGAAGCAAATGGGCAATGAGGGGTTTTTGGGATCAGGTTTTCCCGATGGCCACACATGAATTGACCCAAGCGAGATTGGGAACAGACATTCCCAACAAATATCAGTGATCGGATTGACGAAATGACCCGTACAGGAGCCACCTCCCTCAGTGATATCCTGTGCCAGGGCCGCTGATGCTGTATATAATAGCAGTCCCGTGACTAACAATATTCTCACCATAATCTTCATGGCTTCACCTCTGAGATAGATAGCAGGCTGCCGATCTGTTCGATACTTGCGGGAACCTGGGCAATCTGAAACCTTGATGTAAGAAGCCCGCGCTGGTCAAAATAGAACGGCACTTTGTGGGTTTCCATCAGTTCAAGGGGCGCACCGCTCACCAGTATAATTTTAGCTCGTCCTGCCGCAATTCTCTCTGTCAAAGCCCATTCAACCTGATCCTTGTCATCACCATCTATGAAGAGAATTTTCTGCGTGAGGCCCATAATTTCCAAAGGATTTACCCTTGTGCCTGCCGCATGGATCAGACGGCCTTCATTGTCCGTAATATCCTCTGCGACCGTAATGGTCGGATCAAAAAACCATTGCCGGGGTTCACTGGTATGTTGGATGCCATTAATCACAGGGGGACGCTTGATGGATGCCACGGCCCGGTCGCGAAACTCTCTATTCAGACGGTCGATTTCTCCGGCGTTACCAAGGGCCGTTAATTTCGCCTGGATGACCATCAGAATATCCGGTTCGGTGATGGGAAACAGGTCGCCGTGAACCCCTAGGTCTTTTGCCTGTGTTTCTGCAGGGGCCAGCAGCCACAGCGTGACAAGAAGCACGGTGACAAAGGGCTTTCTTCTGGTGCGGTCAAAGGATCGTATCTGTAACGACGCCGATGATCCGCCCGGCTGATATCCAGCCGATATCGCGATATCGTGAGTCATAGCTGCGCTCATGGTTTGAATGGATAAAATACTGGCCGTCGGGGATGATCCCGGTTGGGCCAGGGTGAAGGGCGGAGCCATCCTTTGCTGTTCCAAGAAGCATACAAAGCGGCTCTCCGTTGATAAATAGCTGCTGGTCGATAATGCTCACACTGTCGCCGGGACCGGCAGCAATCCTTTTAACGAACGGACGCTTGCCGTAAAAACGGTTTACAGGCGGTGCGAAGAAAACCATATCACCCACATGGGGCTGGCGTGTGCGATCAATAATGAATGCCCAATGGGGTAGACTCTCACTATAATTCAGCGCCAAAATCCGGTCTGCTGTAGCCTGATAAGAGGATAGGCCTGCTGCTATGCAGAGGATCAGGCCCGTGAGAAGTATTGAACGCCTGAAGTGGTTATTTCTGATGACCCTACTCATCCTCGTTCTCCTTCAGCCGTTTTTTAAGGATCAGTTTTATCTCGGGCGTAATATCTGCCACGTGATCTGACAGCACTGCTTCAGACACCAGAATAACGACATCCTCCTGTTCAGACAGGTCATTGAGAATGGCCTCCAACTCACGGGTATAGGCAGCGGTGCTGGCCTCCAGAAAGTCTGGATCACTATCTGCCCCCTGCCTGGATGCCTGCTCTTTCAGGAAGTCATCAAATAGTGAACGCACAGAAAGCTGGGCAATATCAGTGGGGGCTTGTCTGATCTGCTGCCAGGTTAATAGGCTGCACCAAAATGTCAGAAGTATATTTGAAACAATAAGTATGCGTTTGATAAAATTATCGTTCATTATCCTGTCACTTCTCATTATCTTGGCCCCTCTCAATATTCTCCTTGCGCAAATCTCGCCAGAAATCGCGCCACCTAAAACCCGCAACAATGAAAAACATGATAGAACTGCCCACAACGACAAGACCAAGAAAATTCTGCTGGTCCGCCAAACCTGCCGCCAGATAACGACTGACCAGATTATCAGATGCCAGTGCAAATGCTGTTACATCGCCGTGGAGCAATAAAAACATGACCCAGAAGACAATGCCCGGCACCAGAAATCCCACATGAAGAAGAAACACACATATGCGCATATAAAACTTTATGCCGGTCCAGATTTGTTGATGAAGAGGTGGTCTCATAAAAGGTCTCCCTGTCTTGACACCCTAAGAACCGCCTCTCTCAGAGGAACTCCGGCTTCTATCAAACGATCAATGGCCGCAAAGGTCAGAGGAGACGAACTATAGAGAGTGGCTGAGAAAGGATCGAGAACCAGCCGCCCCACATGACTGCCGGTGGGCCCGTGAATAACCACTTCAGAAAACTCGCCGTCCGATACCCGCAGACTTTCCAATAATTCTTCCAGATAGCGGTCAACAATAATACGCTCGGAGCGTTTTAACTCCGCAATGGATTCTGATTTCTGAGACAGGATCAACACCCAGTCAGAATTTTCATAAGCGGCCTTGGCACCCTCGGTCTTGTAAAAATCATTGACCGACTGGGTGGAGGTAATCAGCGACCCACCGTATTTACGGCAGCGCCGGGCAAAGCCTTCTATGAACTCTCCCGTGGAGCCATCCCCAAGCAATGACCAGCTTTCATCGATGACCAGAGCTTTCTTTCTGTCCCGACCTTCTGAATGCATGGCGTTATTGATCAGGAATAAAATACTCAGCAAGACGACCGACCGTAAATCCTTCTTGGATTCAAGTTCCGCCATTTCAAAAACCATCAGGTCATTATCAATGGTGACCGTGGCCCGGCCATTGAAATATTCGCCGTAGGCCCCCTTGCTGGTATAGGGGGTCAGTGACCGTGCCAAATCCGAAGCCTCTTTCCGGCCCTGATGACCCTCTTTAAAATTCCTAAGGCACGCCGCTACCTTGTCAATATCACCTTCGTCGGCATGTTCGTTCCAGACCTGTACAATGGCACTTTCAACAAGGCCTTTCTCGGAATCGCTGGCCTTTTGGCTGGACCGGCACATTTGCAGGACGGTGAGCTTTAGAAGTTCCAACACTTCCATGCGGTAATCTTTATTCTTATCGGCACGGTCCGCATCAACCATGGAAAAGGGGTTAATGCATAATCCGGCTTCCAACCGGAACTCCACAAACGTTCCGCCTTGCAATTTAACGCTATGCTCAAATGACCGTCCATCATCAATAATAAAAACCCGCGCACCGGCTCCACGCAGACTGGAGACAATCTCCTGAATGAGCACGGACTTTCCGGATCCCGATGCCCCAAGCACTGCCACATTGTGATTGCCGGATGAATTACCGAACGGCGACCAGAAAAAAGGCTGGCCTCGCCGCCCGAGCAACATCAGATGCGGTTCTTTGAGGCCTAGATACTCTCCCTGCATGGGGGCGATGTTGACGCAAGTAGACGTGAGCCGGGTCTGAAGCCGTTTCATGGTCTTTAAATCAGAGCCAAGTCCATCGGCTAAGCCCAACGGAAAAGCTGCCGTGAAGGTGGGAAGCTGTACAAATCGCTCAAAGGCCAGCGTCCAGCCCGCCGCTTTATACAATGCGCGAAGGGTCCGCTCCACTTCATCGCCTTCGCCTTCCTTAGCAAAAGCAATGACAAAATACGTGGCCTTGACCAGCTTCTCACCTTCTTTGAGCCGACTTTGGGTAAACTTCCAGTCTTCAGCTATCTCATGCAGGGTGGGGTTATATTTTGCAAAAGGGGTTTCGGACTGCTGGGTGGCCCGCACTGATTTCATGGCGGCACGGGTTTCCATGGCCGCCTGATCGGGGAAAGAAAGACATAGCACGGTCAAAACCGGACAGGGAAAACGTAACTGGTCATTGAACGGATCGCCAATCAATCTCGCCGATTTCCACTGCGCCCATTCGTCAGGTAATTTAGGCGCCGAATAACACCGCACGTCACTGCGATCAGATTGCCATTCGCCGTGAGCATGACTTGGATAATCTGCCTCTGTAATTGTCTCAATTACCATCCGTCCAGGCTCAGTAAAAATGACCGTATCCGGCTTTGCGATCTGGATGTTGATGGGATCCGTCGCCCTGTACGGGATCTGGCCCTGGGAGACTGTTCTGGACATATTGATGATCTCATCCAGAAAGGCAATCAGGTCGTCCGGCGAAAAGATTGTTGTTGCAACGCTTAAAGAGGCGAGATTGGCCAATAGACCGTCCCGCAGACTGAGAAGACTATCAATGCGGCTTTCATCGTCATTGCCTTCAATGCCAACCGCAATGAGGGTTCTGAAATTACGAGCAAAGAAAGGCGCATGGCGGGAAAGACTATCCCAGGCACCGCCATCAATATAACGCGCCCTTTGTAGACCCAGTTCCTCATAGACGCCTCCCGTTTTACAGCGTGGGGCAAGCCAGCGATTGGTGATTGCTCCAATACGCGGAGACGCCCAATTGAGAATCTGCATATGGGTTTTGTCCGGGATCGCCTGAGACATAAATTCTGTCAGGATGGAGACAAGTTTTTCGTCGGCACCCAGAAACGGGGAAAGTTCTATGATAAAACCTGCACTTGCCTGGTTGAAGAATAATTTGCGCCGCTTGTCATAAACCCGGTAGGGCAGAATATCCGCAATGAAATCATTATCCAGACCGGGACGCGCTTTATCAGTCCTGCCGGAATCACCGAACAAGTCTTTGGTAAATTTATTGAACATATGCCGCACCATATCCAACTCCTAATTTTTGCCGTTTTTATTGAAAACGGGTTTTTCGAGAATGGGCTTCTGGAAAACAGGTTTGCTGAATATTGTTTTTTTGAGAACCGGCTTTTGAGGACGTGCTTCCCACGTCCCCTCTTCCATCACGGCATGAACGACCGCACGCCAATGATAAGTGCCGCTGATATCGACAAAAGGCATGATAACAATGCGTCCGATCCGGTCAGGGGTACGGGCCGGCCTTTCATTATCTCTCACCTCACTCACGTCATTGTCAAATGAAGAAACGGCGGTGATTTTCAATTGTGGAAGACGACCCAGTGATGTCGCTGTCCGAGAAACCTCACCATTGATCTCTGCAAGAACCCTTTCGTCAATTTCATGGGTGGTGGGACATCCTGCTTTTTGACCAGAGGCCTGAGCATCAGCTGTACCGGTTTCACATGACCAGTCGCCGGACACATTACTGCCCAGTGTCGAGCAAGCTGAAATAGCCAATGAAACCATAACCAGTGCAATAAAATGTTTCATTGTTCGCCTCCCAGCCAGGTCAGGAGTTGCTGCCGCCCGGCAAAACCGGGCAACACCCGTCCGTCCGCGCTGATTAACAAGGGCGTGCCCTGTATCCTGTGGGCGGCAGCAAACTGGTCGTTCAGATCAAGAATGGATGTATCACAAGCATCAGGGGAAACCCCGGAAGAAGAAATAGGTGTTTCTCCAGCAAAGACAGAGAGCCGCATGGCATTTTGATCTTCGGCACAAATTATGGCCGCAGACAAAGAACGACTACCGAGAAAGTTCACATAATATTCATGGACTTCCACATTCATCTCTTCGAGAGCCGCTGAAAGTCTTCGGCAATAGGAGCATTTTGGATCGCTAAATACGGCAATTTTCTGTGCGCCCATTTTACCCCAGATGACAGCACCATCTTTAGGCAAGTCAGACCATGTTATTCTTAGAGGAGAACGCGACTTAGATATCTTCTGTCTTATATTATCCTGAGTGCTCTCTATCCTGTTACCGACAGCACCGGCAATCATACGTTCTGGTTCAAGCCTCAGAAGAACGGGTTCGGTCAGGTCTTCAAGGGCTTCTACGTCAAATACGCGCCCCACAAGAAGGTAACGACCATCAGGGGTCGCGTAGAATATATTATTGCCTGTCACCACTTCACAAAGCCCGGAGATTTTTTCACAATCAACGTGAGAAATTTCTGTGGATGGCAGGGCAGCGCGGACCGCTACTTGTGGATCAATAGTCAAGTGAAGGGCCAGGTTTGAGTTCTGCTGGCATCCCGCCAGTAATAACAAACTCAGAGCTAGAAAATGAGGTTTCATAGGAAAGCTTTCATAAGGATTAAATAAAAAAACCGGCCTGACACCATGTCTCTTCTTTCAGGAAGGACCTTAAAAGATTGACTTGTATCAGACCGGCAAGTGCGGGCCATATGCTGCATCCATCCTGTCATCACGGAATGGAAAAAGGCAGTCAGGGGAATTCTGCCCGCATATGGTCCTGAGGAAACTTTGTCTAATAGAGAGCAAGTCAAAAAACTCATGACCCTGTCCTCCTGATATAGGCACCGTTGATGAACACCAGTTCAACTTCAACGCCTGTGGGCATTTCAATCACCGGCTGATATTGCTCGGCCCGTTCAATGAGATATTGGGAGACAGTTTCTGCTGCCGTCGCCACCCCCTGCCCGAGGCCCCCGGTCAGGATTTGCTCGGCCGAGAGCTGATTATCGGTGGAACCAATGCCGACAGTGCGAAACTGATTGTTGGCATTGGCGGAGAAACCCCGGCCAAAACCTCCGGCTATTCCGGCAAGCAGGGCCTGTGTCACAAGGTCCCCTTCCCGGCTCACCACACGACCGCGAATACCCGCCTTGCCCTGAAAAGCGAGATAGCCTTCCACACCCGCAACCGCGACCCGGTCCGGTCCATCGGGACAGGTCATCTTCTGGAGTTTGACAAATATTTTCTCACTGGAGAGTTCGCCAAATGCCGCACCATTAACAACGCAGCCCTTCACATCGGTCTCAAGACGTTTGCCGTCATGACTGGCAGAATAGGCCGGGCCGATGACCCTAAACTCCACGGGCTTGGGATCATTCTGCGCTTTCACCCCCACAGTCGCATCGACACCGACAAGCACTTTGGCCTTCACGTAGGCATTGGGTGGCAGATAGTTCTGAACATCATAGGCATAGGGCATAATATCGCCGGGCGTATCACTCTCAAAACGCACGATCTCCACGGTTCGTGCCGACGGCCCTTTAATATTTGATCCCACAAGACCAGTAAGCTGGAAAGGCTGTTTATTCTGGCTTTGCGGGGCCTTTAAGCGAAGCGCAGGCTTCTGTACAACGCCTTGGCGTTCAAGAACGGTAATCCGCTTTTCGTAAACATCCAGCGTATGTTTTGCATCCCGGACAAGGTCTTCTTTCTCCTTTGCGGCAGAACTAAGCTTTTTCTGCAGTTCAGCATTCTTAACCTCGACACCCGCAAGCTTGCCAAGCTGCTTTTCCATATCATCCATACGGAGTTCATTGCGGCTTAACCAGTCATCCCGTAGGCTGGGTTTTGATACCAGCCCTTCCAGGTCCATCCGGTGCTTGAGATCATCGGCCCGGCCTTTTGCTGAATGGTCATTGTTGGATAGAATGATAAATGTACCAATGATCCCCAGTAGTGCAGCCCCGCCGCCAAGGCCTAAAATCCACTGACGGGAAAGGGTCTTTTTATTACTGTCCATTGGTAAGACCTCCCCGTTTTGAGAGGATCACAAAAACACTTGTTTTTGACCGGGGTGCAAGGTCACGCTCCTTAATGCTAACCGCCAGAATATAGCCCGTTTGAAAGAGGCCTTCAGAAAGCCGGACAGGCTTTCCTGAAATGTTTTCCACTTCATAGGTCTGGCCAACAAGATTGCGGCCTTGATAAAGTCCGATCTGGCGATATTTAAGAGGCCCGGCCTGTACCCGGTGCCAGTCACGCCAAGTGATCTCATAACCGGGCAGTATCTCCCGGTTCCACATGGCCCGGATTATTTTGACCAGCGTTTGCCGGTACGGCTGTTTCCGCTCAAACCGTGCCGCACGCTGAGATCCCACGACCGGATTTTGCACAAATATCTGTGTGGCGGGGATATCACTCACCCGCAGGACAAATTTATAGGTAAAGCCTCGTTTTGACGTGGCAAAAAAATTAACGAATTTACTGCTAAAACCAGCAGGCAATGTCACATATATGTCGCCTGTGACCGGATCATGGACAATGGAGAAATCATCCATCGGGTTTGTCGGTTTGATCTTCTGGATAGAGGCTGCATCGTCGCCCGTGAAAGATATTCGAGTTACTTCGCTCTTGCTCATCACGCCGTTAAGGGTAGCGTTATCGGCGGCTTTCAGAAATTGATCGGCCTGAACAAAAGTGGGCAATGCCATAACAGTGATAATGCTGAAAAAAAGGTTGCGTAATATTCTGTTCATTCTGAAAGCTCCTTTTTATCCATATCTTCAAAGCTGAGAAGAGAAAGTCGCACCCCGGCATAGTTCCAGGTCATACGGTAATGGCGGCGGTCTTTTGCCACACGGGTCTTACCCACATAAACATGTAGCTCGCCAGTCACTTCAGAGGTTAAGTTGGCCGGGTCTGCACTCATATGAACGGGAAAAAAGATTGTCGATATATCGCCCTTGCGGGCTTCATCTGCCATCTTGACCAACTGGCTTTTAACATCGCCGTAACTGCCCGGATGAACAATCCGCAAAAGCTGATCCTGAAAATAGGTCAAGGAACGTGGTGTCCGGTTGAGCATCAAGGCCACCACATCCCGTGTGACCCGCTCCAGATAATCAGCAGACACGCCTTTATTGGAGATCATCACCTCACCACCCAACGTGGGAATGAGAATGATTTTCTCTTCCTGTCCACGTAATTCGATCCATGTCCAACTATTCAGGACCATAAGGCCAAGGGAGAAAAGCATGAGCATATTACGTTGCTTCAAAACGGCTTGTGCTTCGCGAATTGAAAGGGAGATTTCCATGGCCTATCCCACCAGTCTGCGTTGATAGGATGGGGGTGTGAAGGATAAGTTGAAAAATCGATACGGAAAATACCAGTAAGCCGCTGACAACAGGATATTGGCCTGCTCTGTGCCTTTGGCTTTTTTCAACAAATAACCTGCAACACATCCGGCAAAAAAACCGGTAATGAATACCTTCCCGATGATCCCCAATATTACGGGGAGCAGAAAAGCACCTGCTTCATCTATGGTCCAGAAGCCTAACTTTTCAGGGTCATCAAGATGTTGTGGTATTCTATATCTGTTTTGGTTGTTCATCACCGCACACCCCCAAACTCATATGGTCGCCGTAATGGCAGACGTTACAATGGGAATGCCCGTAGCGGCCCCAACCCCGATGATCACAGGGACGGCGACCTGAGACAGGCGGAACCCGAAGATCACCATGGCGACCAAGCCAGCGATTAGGCTTGCCACTGCCAGTAACTGGCCGAGCGAGCCCTGGAGGTAGAGGGATATTTGTGCAAGTGCACCACCAAACGAGGTGTCCGTACCCGCGACCGCACTACTGGCAACCAGAAATATTGCTAATGCAGGAAGCGCAAAGGTAAGAATTATTTCTCGCGCGTTGGTTTTTGGTTTGAGGCAATCAGCAATGTGATTATTGAGTGAACTGATATTGGGTTTGTTTTTAGATTTGGGGGCCATTTTTTAATCTCCTTGATTTTCAATTGGAGAAAACAGCCTGCATCAATAATTTTATTCCAGGGAGTGGTAAATTTCGACCATGCCAAATTTACCACTCCCTGATTTGTATAATTCAAAGAAAATCGAACGGTCTTCAGAGTAAATTTTTATATCCGTCAGAGATCAGTTCCTGACCTTTTCTTACGCGATTACGCACATGATCCTTCAATATTCGAGAGAGTGTGGACCACTCTTCGTTCACACGCTCTTTCCCAAAATATACTAATGCAATCTCCCGATACGTCGCTCCACTCTGACGAGCATGAATAGCAAGCAAATATTCCTTATATAATTTCAGTTGCTGATCTGAGAGGGGCTTACAGTGGGGGCCTTTTGCTTTTTTAAAAAGTTGTAATAACTTCTGGGCCATGACTATTTTCTTTTCCGCACCGTCCATAATGTTTAAATTGAGACAAAAGTGATTACTCTGGTCCATGGAGTCATGATCCTCACAATGCATCTGAAAACTGGCGTGCTTTTGGCGAATGGACAGATATTGACTGCCATCATTAATGACCAGCATATGCTTCTCGCAATCCAGTTCATCCAGTTGCATGTAGGTTTGAAAATTCTCTTCCGGCGCTTGTTTGAACTGCATATTAAGTATTTTGCTGCAGACATCCGGATGCCAGAAAATGCTTTGCTCAACGGCTGTTTTTTTGGGGTCAGCGAAAGTTGAGCAATCCCCACTCTCCCGCTTTTAGGTCTGATGGTGTTTGGTGATTGATCATAATATCACCTTGACCAGGTTTTGCCGAGGGCGCGGTAAATCGCTCATCTTTGTGTTGGTTATACTCATATTGATATTTAGGATTTGCTCTTAGAAATTCCCAGGCCCAATCCTGCTTATTAAAAAGATTTGTGTAATCAAAACCAGTAATTTCTCGCCAGTTAACAGCCGAGTTATTTTTCTGATCCATATAAACCCCTTCCCCGTTTAGAAAAATTTCTATACCAACCTTTAGCCTGAGTGTCCCTGCAGCCATAGATCGTTTTCTGAACTACCATAACATATTAAACCTAAAAGTGAACAAATAGGTATATAGCATTGATATTAATGCAATCTGGTATTTCTCTTAAATTAGCAAAATAATCCATTTGCTTTATTCTTTATTCCCACACCGCCTTATTGGGTCAGGAAACAAATATATTGATTCTTTCTTTAAAATGTCTTATATAATAGACAAATATTATCTGTTTGCTTTATCTATGAGACAATTATGAAATCAAATGCAACATCGACCCTGCCACGTGCAGCAAAGAACGCCCTCCTTAAATTAGGGGAAGACATCTGTGTTGCGCGCAAAAAACGACGGATTTCTACGATTTCAATGGCGGAACGCGCTTTTATAAGCCGAGGCACGCTCTACAAACTCGAACGTGGCGATCCAACCGTCTCTATTGGAATCTACGCGACAGTCCTCAGCCTGTTAGGGCTCGTCAATGCCCTTGGTGACGTTGCTGACCGCAGTGAAGATACGCTCGGCCTTGATATGGAAGAAGACCGCCTTCCCAAACATATTATCACACACCGCAGGAAGGTGCCAAAATCATGACTGATGCCGTTGAAGTCCATATGGATATTAAAGGAGAAACACGCTATATCGGTTTGCTCCGTTATCTGCGTAAACGCCGTGGCCAAAGCTCTTCTTTCCAATATACAGATGAATGGCTGTCATATGATGAAGCCTTTGCCATAGACCCCGCCAACTTACCACTTCAGCATGGCGCGTTTTTTCACAATTCAGTAAAGTCCGCTTTACCGGGGGCGCTTCGAGACACGGCACCCGACAGGTGGGGTCAAATACTCATCAAACGGGCTTTACGGAAATCCGGAAAAATACGTACCCTGTCCGAAATTGATTATCTTCTCGCAATGAATGACGGAACCCGCATTGGTGCCTTACGATATAAACGACCAGATGAAGATACATTTAATCATGACCTTGGGAAATATCGCATCCCCCCCTTGATCAACCTACCCGCCCTGATAAATGCTGCAGATGCCGTCCAGTCAAATTCTGAAACGGCAGATGATCTTAAACTACTGTTGAATGAAGGCTCCCCTCTGGGTGGCGCGCGACCCAAATCTGCTGTTCAGAATAAAGATGGTTCGCTTGCCATAGCAAAATTCTCCAAATCAGATGATGATCGCAGTATCCCCCACGGCGAAGTATTAGCCATGAAGCTCGCCAAGAAAGCTGGATTAAACGTTGCAGAAGCCAAGATTCTAAATGTGAAAAATCGCTCGGTTTCCCTGATCAAAAGATTTGACCGAAATGGTGAAACAAGAATACCCTTTATATCTGCCATGACCATGTTGGGATTGGAGGATGGTGATGAGGCGGCCTATACTGATATTGCCGAAATTATTAGAACGTATAGTCTGAATCCAATTGCAGACCTTCATGAATTATGGCGCAGGCTGGTCTTTAATATTCTCATTTCAAATCTAGATGACCATCTCAGAAACCATGGTTTTCTTTATGCCGGTAAGGACAAATGGTGCCTGTCCCCAGCATATGACTTAAATCCAGTGCCGATAGAAGAAAAAGCAAGAGAACTCTCAACATGGGTATCAGAAGAAGGGCCCGATGCTAATCTTGATTTAGCCTTAAATTCAGCCAAATATTTTGGCCTCAAACTTGTTCAGGCCAGAAAAATTATAGAAGAAATATCGACCGTAACCAGGCAATGGCGTAATACGGCAAGTCGTATAGGCATGAGTTCTGCAGATCAAGCCGTATATGCATCAGCCTTCATGTAAAATAATCTGGCTGTTCTAATGGTAAAATCTTCGACTTTATTATCTTGGTACACCATGCTATTCTATCGCTTCGGCTTCGGTCGATGAAAACCCTGCCCTTGATCGATCCCCCAAACGGTCTGGCAGGGTTTTTAAATATTCTCACTCTACCCGTTGACAATAATGCTCATATTCCATAATGATTATCTTCTCGTTGGAGATGGTCTCCACGGGATTGGTTAAAAGCTGAAGAGGTCGCCTGTTTAAGGCGGCCTTTTTGCTATTATCACAAGAACAACATAAGTTAGTCATTATAAGTTGATCAACATTTACAACTATGCTATTCTTTCTTTGAAATTTAAGGAAAAAGCCATGATGAAACTTGTTAATATTGCTGATTTAAAATCACATCTATCCGATGTGATCGCGAAAGTAAATGCCACAGGAAACCCTGTTGTTATTGGCAGGTATGGAAAGCCCGTAGCAAAACTCATTCCTTTTTCTGTTGAAGAAAAAACCAGAAATGTAGGCTTTGGTAAACATCTCGTCATGACAAATATTTCTGACCTGCAACATCAAGTAGATGAGCCTGTCGATACTGAAACACTGGAAGGCTTTTATCAGTGAAATTGATTTTGGATAGCTGTGCATTTATCGACATAGCTATAAATGCCCCAACCCTCACCAAGGACGCCATAGCTGCCTATCAAGATATGGATAATGATTTATTCCTCAGCGTAGCCTCAGTCTGGGAACTTGGACTTAAAAGATCACTAGGCAAACTGGATTTCGATATGGCTGGTGCTATTGACCTGCTTTCTCAAAATGGCATAACTATTCTTGATATTACGATGCCTGTGGCTCTTTTAGTGAATGAACTGCCCTATCATCATAAAGACCCATTCGATCGCATAATCATCGCCACCGCAAAAATTAATGATATGAGTGTCATAACCTCAGACAAGATCTTTGAGAGCTACGGATTAAAAATCATCAACTCAAGGACAGGCTGAGCTCATATAACATATTGCATCAACGTGTAATGCCGTTTCTAGCTTCAAATTCAGAGGTAAATTCTTTAAGTGGCCTTCCCTCCTCGGACAAGGCCTGGCGAATATTAACAATGTTTTCCGCATAATCAGCAAGCTGAGCCATTCTCTTATACGTTTCCGCGTCCTGCACCACTACGGAGGCTTTTCCATTTACCGTTAAAATTTCGTGGCGCTTATAAAGATTGGAAAGTTTATAATTTCCCATTTTTCCGCAATTCTTCCTTGGATTTTTCCAGGATTTCATAGCGGGTCAAGTCAGTAAAACCACTTTTTTCTGAAGCGATAAGCTTTGCGCGAATATAGCTGATTTCGTCTTGTTCCTTACGGGCTTTGCGAATCAGGTCGTTTACAACCTCGCTTTTACTGTTATATTCTTCACTGGCAATCTGTGAATTTATCCACTCATCGTTAGGTGGCGTAAATGAAATACTGGTTCTGCTCATAAGCTCTGTCCTCAATGATAATTGATGCGTATTTGGTGCAATATTACACCGTACTTGCGCATTTGCCAAGTTTCTTAGCTGATTAACCGTTCTTTTCTTTTCATTATTTCTTTGAGAGATACTTAAATTTCTTCCTGGTATGGAAGAGCCTAGCCCATCTGATAGGATATATGCCGCCTTCGCGGGTATGATGGTTACGGAGGGGTGCCGACTTAAGGATTAGGTAAGTTTTTTGTCATGTCACTTGGGTCAACTCCTAACGCACGAGCAACATCTAAAAATTCCATAACATCCAAACGCCGCTCCCGCCGCTCGTATTTGGAAACAAAAGACTGCGTCTTACCTAGTTTTTCTGCTAATGCATATTGTCGAATTTCCTGACTTTTACGTGCAAAAGTCAAATTTTTGATAATTTGAGCATAGTCTTTTCGAACAATTGTTTTCAACAAAGAAGCCTTAGTAACTTAATTACATTAAAAAAATAAACCCAAAACAGAATAAGTCCAAATTGGGTTTTTTTAGTTACTTTGACTGCTTTATGTGCTACCTTAAAATTGCTGCTGAAAGGCAGTGACGTTCACAAAGCGTCTTCAGAGTCGGCCCACTCCCGAATATGGGTGGTATTTTTATGGGAATATGGATATAGAGTCCGTTCTCGTAATATCCGTTCGCGGATTCTACTCTTTATGTCGGGGGTGGGTTTGAATGCTTGTTAACGCAAGTTAGTAATCTCACACTTCTCTGAAGTGCTTTGTGGCCCCCGACACCAGAGCTTTGTCAGTTTTCAGTATGCCCGGTGTCCTTTGCCCATATAACCCGGAGACTGTAAAATGCTGGAAAATATTGAGTCAAGAAACAACGGGTTAGAAAATAACCCAATCCCCCTGTTCCGTTCTTCTTCGGATAATATTCGCGCGCAGAAGAGCTTTGAGGCCGCCTGTTATAAGCAACTCACGTCGGCCAATACCATAGAGGAATTCACGGACAAGATTTCTGGAATACTGAAAGGAATGGGTTTCCCTACATTCACTTTTTCATCTTTAACCAATGCCCCCCGATTTATATTATCTACGCTGCCCGAAGCCCTGATTCGATCCTATCAGAAGGAAAATTTCATCAATTGTGATTATGCCTTCCGATATGGCCAAACTGCACCGGCGGAGACACCGATATTCCGTTCTACCATTGAGGATTATATGGCGGCTGCCCCCGTAGAAACTTTTGATATGATCCGAAACCGGAGGCTTTCAAACCTGTTTAAATGCCATGGGTTCTATGATTATTATTTAATCCCGCTTAGTTCAGGGCCGTGTTGTTATTTGCTTTCCATCACCACACAGGCATCCGACATGGAAGGGTTTTACAAGAATATCACGGCCCATGAACAGGAATTATCCTTACTGGCCAACCTGATACTACACTTAGGGCTGCTCAAATTTAAAAAGCTCTTTCAGGAGGCCAAGCAGCCAAAGGAAATCAATCTTAATTCCAAGCCCATGAAACTCCTGAAAACACTGGCTGAAAATGATCTCACCTTGGTTCAAACAGCGGACAAGCTCTGTATCAGTCTTCATACCGCCGATAAACACAGTACAGTCATAAGAAATGCTATCGGAGCCAGAACAATAGCGGGGGCTGTATATATGGCCTTAAGACGCGGGCTTATTGATTAGTCTTTATAATTGATTAGATTGGGCCAATATTATGTCGCCATTATCATTTGCGGATTTAGTTAAATCAAAATATTTACTGATAATGCCGATGGCTGCAGCACTATCAATGGGAAAAACCCCACTGATTATTTTATCTCCCAAAGATGGTTGGGCCAAAATAATCCGTTGGCGGGAATAACGATTTATTTCAGATACAACATGTTCCAAAGAGGCCTCTCTAAATATCAGCTGCTCTTTCTGCCATGCGTTGATCAGTTTGTTATCGGTTTTAGTCACAGTGGATATATGCTCTTGGGATAAGCTTATTTGTGCACCTATAGCCAGATCATAATTAGTCGCCATGACAATCTCTTCAAGGTCAGATTGTGTCGTAATCACCTTCACCTGATTGGGCCGGACTTTAACTTTGCCCTCAACAAGACTGACAACCACTTCCTGCCCTTTATTATAAACTTCAAATTCGGTTCCAATGGCCGTGACACTGCCACTATCAAAATTGACTATGAACGGGCGCTTCGGGTTCTTGGTTACTATAAAATATGCCTGCCCCTGATCCAATATCACCGATCTGTCCAAATCCGAGAAATCGACTGTGATTTTTGTATTTGTATTAAGTTTTACTTTGGACCCATCTGCTAAAGTGATTGTCTTTTGTTCCCCAATAGCTGTTTGATAACTGCCCCCATTGATAAAGATTTGAACAATAAAGGTAATGCTCAATAATAAGAACAGCGAAGCAACCATTGAACCCAAAAGGAACTTCTTATGGAAAACACATGATTTCTTGGTCTGTCGCAGAAATTCAACAATATTCGCTACATAGCTTTCCTGACGTTTTGCACCTACCGTTAAAAGATGGTTGTACCTATCTACACACAATGGGTCGCGGATATAATTGTCCGTTTCCTGCATAAAAATACAGACATCATCATAGGTATTCTGATGGTCTTTATGAGCAGCGAGCCAGTTTTCGAATAATTTTCGAGAAGCGTCATCAAACTCCCCATGGTTGATTTTAATAAACCATGCCCTTGCATCCTGAACAATTCGCTCGTCATTGGATATGCTTTCCTGCTGGATTCTCTCCATTATAAATCTTCCATGTCCTGAAAATTGTCATGAAGTTTACCCATAGCATTCATCATATGTTTATGAACTGTGCTGACTGATATTCCCAAATTTTCTGCAACTTTTTTCTGAGGCATATTATAGACACGGTGGAGCAAAAATACCTGTCTACACCTTAATGGCAGATTGTCTAGATGCCAAAAAATGCTATCCAACTGCTGTTTGCCTTCAAGAATTCTATCTGGTAATGGAGCCTCACTGTTAATGACATTCTCATCTACTATATCATGTTGATCAACATAGTGAGATTTACGCCATCTCAAGCGATCAATAAGAGCATTCCTGGCAATAACAAAAATTAGATTTTTTGAGAAAGTAAATTTTGTCTGTTTTACGGACTCAACAAGTTTGATGAATACCTGTTGAGTCATATCCTCGGGATCTTCACCAGCAGGAAGTTTGCGATTGAAAAACTTCACCAGCGGAGCATGATACTCATCATACAAAACGTTCAATTCCTGCTGTGACGGTAATTCATGATCAATAGTATTCAGATTTTCTATTACGTCCGACAAAATAATGTTCCCCACAAATAGATAATGAATTGAGACAGGATACTCTCTGCGCTCGGAATAAAATATACGAATTTCTCGAGAAAAATATATTCCTAGAATAGTATAAATTCAAAGATAAATGCAATTACGGATGCATGCCAATATGGCCTCAGACTATCACCATATTTTTCTTTGAGATCAATTTAAAATCCAGCAGTTAGTACTATATTTCCCTTTATTTATCAATGCACTAGAAGAAAGGTATTGCCCTATACGTTCTTCCAAATACAGCACCTTCAAATCAATAATTTAACAAGGATAGATACAAAATGTATAGGGAAGATATCTCACGATTAAACGTAACGAAAAACATTCTTAAACGCGTTCTCATGACCTCTGCAAGTGCCATGACCATGCTCGCAACCTTTCAAATTCCCATGGCCTATGCCAACGATAAAAAACCAACCAACGTTACTCAGGAAGATTTGGGTACAGCCCTGCTGGCATTTGCCCAGCAAAGACAAATAAGTATTATTTATGACCCAGAACAGCTCAAAGGGAAAATGTCTAATGAGGTGTCTGGACAATATTCTACGCCTGAGGTTTTGCAACAACTTCTGACGGGAAGCGGGTATATATATGAAACTGATAAAAAGGGTAATTTTTATATCCGCAAACAATCCAATGACAAGACATCTGACCTGAATGGTTTCGCCAACAGAACATACGCTCTGGCAGAAAATTCTTCATATGCTCTGGATAACAGTACGGATACAGCAGATAATCAGGGAAATAACTCGGCATTAATAGTGGAAAACGAGGAGAGCGAAACTGATGGAGCCGTTTCATTAGAAGAAATCGTTGTAACAGGTTCCCACATTCGCGGGGCTAAATCAGCGTCCCCTGTTTTTGTCTATGACCGGGAGGATATTGAGAAAACCGGCCTGTCCACACTCCCCCAATTCATTCGTACAGTTCCGCAGGTTTTTGGTGGCGGGGCATCGGATGGTAACAGTGGAATATCCGGCGCGAATAGTGCCGGTTTGAATATTGGAAATGGCACGGGTATTAACCTGCGCGGTCTTGGAACCGGATCGACCCTTGTATTGTTAGATGGCCATCGTATGGCCGCTGCCGGTTTTGGAGAATTTGTAGATATTTCAATAATTCCCTTAACCGCCATAGAACGGGTGGAAATATTGCCAGACGGTGCTTCTGCCATCTATGGTTCAGATGCGGTTGGTGGCGTTGTCAATTTCAGATTACGGGAAGATTATGAAGGTGCTGAAACTCGGGTACGATATGGCACGGTCACCGAAGGCAGCAGCGATGAGCTACAGGTTGGACAGATTTTTGGCAAGGCCTGGGAAAGCGGGAACGGCCTGATCAGTTATGAATACTACCAACGCAGCCCACTGGATTCCGAAGACCGCAGTTTTACGAAGGACTCTCCAGACCCGACCGACCTGCTGGCAAAACAAATTCGGCATAGTATTTTTGTAAAAGCTAGAGAGAATCTTACAGAAAAAATTGAACTTCAGGGAACTGCTTTTTACAGCTCCCGTGAAAGCGAGCAGTTTATAGGGAACCAGTTTGCCCCGGAAACCAGTTTTACGGCAGCCCGGTCTCAACAATATGGTGCAACAATTGGCCTGCAAACATCCATTGGCAATAGCTGGCAGGGTGAGCTATTGGGCACCTACAATCAAAATAAAACCTCTAATCCGAGCCAAATCTTCGCTGTTCCATTTAATCCAACAGACACCCCGATCAGGGAGGTCGAAGATCAAAAAATCAGTTCTGATGTAAGAGTATTGGAAGCCAAAGCAGACGGAACCCTATTTCATATAGCAGGAGGAGATGTAAAGAGTGCTATTGGGGGGCAATACCGACGAGAGCAGTTTGAGTGGCCAATAATTTCTGTAAATACTAATAGAGATATTTACGCTATTTATGGTGAAATATTTGCACCTCTTATCAGCGATGACAACAGGCGGCCTGGATTTGAACGGCTGGAAGTAACACTGGCCGCACGATATGAGCATTATAGCGATTTTGGATCATCAACAGACCCAAAATTTGGATTACTCTGGGCGCCAGTCAATGGCCTCAACTTGAGGGGAACATACAGCACATCTTTCAGAGCCCCCTTACTTCAGGAGTTATCAGAAAATAATCTGTCGTCGTTCCTGCTCAGCGTTTCGGATCCTGACGAACCGGCACAAAATATTCCGGGCCTGCTGGTGTTCGGCAATAATTCAGCCCTTCAACCCGAGACCGCATCAACATGGACCGCTGGTTTTGATATCAAGACTGATTCTATCCCCGGCTTGAATATAAGTCTTACTTATTTCAATATTAAATTTAAGAACAGGATTAAAGATCCCGGTGGTTTTTTTGATGGCTTTACAGATCCCAAATTTGCACCGCTTCTGACAAGAAATCCTGATCAGGCATTCATTGATTTTTGGACCTCAATACCCGATTTCTTCAATTTTTCATCCTTCGATCCTGCCGATGTAGAAATTGTTTTTAATCGACAGCTTCGCAATATTGCCTCTGTGAATACAAGCGGTCTGGATTTTTCGATTTTCTATAATTTAGACACCAACATTGGCAATTTTGATTTCGCACTCAATGGTACTTATATATTCGAAAAAGATGAACAGTTACTTGAAACGACTATCCCTGTTGATGTGATTGATACGGTCAATAACCCTGCCGCCGTCAAGATAAACAGCAGTATTTCCTGGAACAGGGATGGCTTTGCGACAAACATACAAATCAATCATATTGGATCCTATAAAGACGTGAGAGTGGAGCCTTTCGTAGATGTCAGTTCATGGACGACTATCGACCTAAACTTCAGCTACGACACAGGAGACCGATATGACAGTCCCTGGTTAGAGGATACAGTTTTTTCTCTCAGCGTACAAAACCTCCTGGATCAGGCTCCACCTTTTGTAAAGGGAAGTTCCGGGGCCAATAGAAATTTTGACCCGGACAATGCCACGGCACGGGGCCGCTTTATCGCCTTTCAGATTACCCGGAAATGGTAACACTCCCCTTTATACTTTGACAATTCGGTAACTGTATCTCGACTTTCTTCCATCATGCCTAAAAAAATTTGACGGGAGAAAGTCGAACAGCTTCGATCAACAGGAACTCAACATGATTACCCATTTCGCATTTATGATCATGATTATATTTGTTTGTTTCAGTCGGCATTCCATCGCCCTCGAAAGCGAAATAAAAAGATCTTTTCAGGTTGAAGATTCCATCAACATGGTCAGACTTGTTGACCCTGATGTGGCACTTTCAGCATATTATCCAGAAAACATCAAGACATCCCCGGACGGAAAGTATTTTATTCTGGTGACCAGAACAGGCAACCTTGTTACTGGCAAGAATGATTATAAGCTTATTCTATATCAATCCAATCAGGTGCTGACGTTTTTAAATCAGAAAGATGAACAAGGGATAAAACCAAACCTGCCTGAAAGTAAAGTCTTAGCTCTGGTCTCCACATCACATAATGATATGCCATTCCAGAAGATAATATGGCTTGAAGACAGCAAAACCCTTGCCTTCATTGGCCGATTCGACTCTGAAGGAGATAAAACAGGTGGGCAGGTCTATAAACTTGATATTCACTCTGGAACGATGCAAAAGATCACAAACCATCCAAGAAAAATTACAAGCTTTGCTATCAATACAACGTCACAAAAAATCATCTATGCTTCAACAGTTGGCCAGCATAATAAAGATCGTGCTAAAGCAAGTTACCTGGTTGGCGTGAAGAATATGCAGTATGTTATTGATCGAGATTGGGAATTTCCCATGCCAGCTGTTCAATATTATATACAAAAAATTGGCCCCTCGGAGGGCTTGCAAACTGTAGGACAGGTTAATTCTGGTTCTTTTCCAACGGACATCTGGCTCTCACCGGATGGAAAACAAGCAATCGTCCTTACAACAAACAAGAACCCACCCGAATTATGGCTGAATGGTTATGATTATCTGAAAAATGATTTTTACCGGCATGCTTTCAAAGATTTTGATGAGAACACCATGCTTCCCCGGGAAGATTTTTTAACACAGTTCAGTCTTTTGGACATATCAACTGGAAAGATCAGGCCTGTTTTCAATGCACCCACTGGGCTGTATGTTGGCGGCAATATCGGGGTTCATTGGCTGAAAGATAGTAAGCGTGTGATCCTAGCCAACACCGCATTGCCTCTGAATATTAAAAATGAAAAGGAGCGAAAGCTCCGCAGTCAGACATTTTCAACGGTTGAATATAATATCGACACGGGAACGACCACACCAATCGCACATCATTTGGTGAAGGCAGCTTACAGAGGCCCAAATTCAATGAAAGGTAATATAATTTCAAATGGCCAATTCCTCCAGTTTAATATGAAACCAGATGGGCACTTAAGTATCGAGCAAGTGAATGACCATGGGGAAAGTCTGCCGGACAAGCTTTTTGTTAAGGAGAACGGGGAATGGATCCAAGTGGATGCGCCGCCAAAGATGGAAAATCCAGATCACAGTTCACATCTCATCCTTTCTATTCATCAAGGTCTAAATACCTCTCCAGAAATTATGGCGCGGGATAGATTAACCGGGCACCAAAAAATTATTACAGATTTTAATCCACAGTTCCGGAATCTAACCTTTGGGAAAACAGAAGAAATTCACTGGATAGATAGTGAAGGGAGAAAATGGAATGCGGGGCTTCTATATCCTCCCGATTTCAAAGCAGGAAATAAATACCCATTAGTCATCCAGACCCATGGGTTTTCCCCAAATGAATTTCTTATAGATGGTCCATATGGGACGGCCAGCGCTTTTTCAGCTCAAGCTCTAGCCAACAAGGATATGATGGTATTGCAATTAAGTGAGCCATCCATACCACAGGATCAGAATGAATTGTTTGTCTATCAAGATGGCCTTGAGGCGGCAATTGATCATCTGGCTAGCAAAGAATTGATTGACAAAGAAAAGGTTGGTCTGATTGGCTGGAGTTCCACTGGCGTTAATATCCAACAGATGCTTCTATACTCTGACTATCCTATCGCGGCGGCAACGATCGCTGATGCCTATAATTTTGGTATGGCAAGCTATGTCAGTTTTTTTGGTGTATTTGCCCCTGGTATGGCATTTATGGAGGGGATGGCTGGCGGTACTGTCCCCTGGGGGGAAAGTCTTGATGATTGGGTGGTCAATAACCCTACCCTGCATCTTGATCGGTTAAAGACCCCGCTGCGTTATGAGCAATATGGCCCCGAGTTTGCCCATTGGTGGAGTACTTACGCAATACTCAAGCGTCAGCAAAAACCAGTGGAATATTATGTTTTTAAAGACGCTGCCCATGCGTTGATAAAACCTGGGCACAGGTTAGATTCTCAGCAAGGTAACGTGGACTGGTTCGCCTACTGGCTTAAAGGGGAAGAGGATACCGACCCTGCTAAGGCAGCTCAATATAAGCGATGGCGCAAACTCCGCCTTCAGCATGTCAATGAGCATTTAAAACTGACCCCCTATTGGCATTTAAAAGTGACCCACCAAATCCATTGTTAAAGCAGGCCATTTTCCGATCAATCTTATGCATTTCGAGCCATTAAAGGCGGTGCAAA